>ENA-OPCN01000920-OPCN01000920.1-human-gut-metagenome-genome-assembly--contig:-NODE-920-length-22865-cov-3.907628_pt1 | contig 22865 bp, 20 predicted proteins | sample MGYA00241567_ERZ501485 | MGnify/ENA primary metagenome ERZ501485 (study PRJEB25962, sample SAMEA2042579) | human gut metagenome | biome: human gut; feature: human-associated habitat; material: faeces...
CGCGGTCTCGGCCGTGAGGCGCTCGCGCTCGGCGCGGCTGATGCGGGCGCCTATGAGCCCGGATGCCACCACCTCGCTCACGGTGATGGGAAAGCGCGAGTCAATCATGTTTTTCTGCGGCAGGTAGCCTATGGTGATGCCGGGGTCGGTGTATGTGACCGAGCCTGTGGTGGGGGTGATGAGGTGCAGTATGATGCGCAGCAGCGATGTCTTGCCGCCGCCGTTGGGGCCTGTGATGGCTATGAAGTCGCCCCGGCGCACGTCAAAGTCTATCCCCCTGAGGATGTCGCGCCCGTCGCGGCGCAGCGATATGTCGCGCAGCGATATGATGATGTCGCTCATTGCCGGGGTGTGGTCTGCGTGTCGAGGGCGTCGGCAATGCGTGTCATCTCCTCTTCCCAGTGTGATGACAGGGGGTTGATGCTCACCTCGCGGGCTCCGATCTCGGCGTTGAGGGCAGAGACGTGGCGTGTGTCGAGGTCTTGCTGGCTGAAGAATACCTCGGCGCCGTGGCTTCGGGCGTGGTCGACGGCCTCGCGCATCGATGTGACGGAGCTCTCCTTGCCTTCGTGTCCTCCGACCACAACCTGCTCCAGACCGTAGTCGCGGGCGAAATAGCTGAGCGAGGGGTGCCATACAAGGAATGCCTTGCCCCTCGCGGGTGCGAGGCGGGCGGCTATGGTCTTGTCGAGCGAGTCGAGGTGTGCGTCGAGGGCGTCGTGGTTGCGGCGGTATTCGCGTGCGCCCGAGGGGTCGATGTCGCACAAGGCCTCGGTGATGTTGCGTGCCATGATGCGGGCATTGCGCACGGAGGTCCACGTGTGGGGGTCGACTGTCTCGTCGGCGTGGCCGTGGGGGCCGTGCGAGTGGGTGCCGGTGATAGGCTTTATCCCCTTGGATGTGTCGAATATCGGCAGGTCGGGGTTCGAGTCGTGAATCTTGTCGATGAGGGCGGCCTCGAACCCTATGTTGCCCACGCGCAGGTAGGCGGCAGACTTCTGCAGGTTTATCATGTGGGTCATCGAGGGGTCGTATGTCTCTGGGTTGGCGCCGTCGGCCAGCAGGCAGCGCACCTGCATGCGGTCGCCCGCAATCTGCTCGACCAGATAGCGCTGCGGCTCGATGCTGACGGTGATTATAGGCTTCTCTGTCGGGCCGCTGCCACAGGCGATGAGGAGCATCAGCACCGCGCAGAGCAGGGGTAGGAGTATATATGGAATCTTGGTCATTTCTGATTTTTTTGCAAATATAATCATTTTTTTGCAATTGTCAGCTCCATTCCGCACCTTTTGCAGTCAAAATTAACTTTCATGCGCAGTTTTCCGCTCTCAAGATAGAGTGGCGAGGGCCATTCGCGCCCCTGGGAGGTGAGGAGGCACCGTCCGAGCTCGCGGCGCAGGCAGTAGCGGGTGGTCATCACGACGGTCTCTCCCTCGGGGCGTTGCACCTCGACGGCAGGGACGACCGAGGTGGCTCCGTGTGACTCGTAGAAGGCGCGGGCCATGCGGTTGGCCACGTTGTCGTGTATGGTGAGCGCGGGGCCCATCGGCAGGGGGGCCGAGACATCTTCGGTCAGGCGCAGTCGGCGGCTGTAGGTGGCGCGGGCGGTGGCGTCGAGGGTGGCGCACGCACGGCGGCGCAGCTCGGCGAGCGAGGAGGCGGGGATGAACCTGTCGCCCGCGAGGTCGACAATCTTGCCGGGGGCATAGATGGTGTCGCCGAGCTTTGATAGGATGTTGCGGCGCGGCCCTTCCTGGGGTGTGACGGCCTTGTCGGCAGGGGCCGGGAGCGTGATGACGGATGTGGCTGAGAGGCCGCGCGCGTCGGTGAGGTCGAGGGCCACGCGGTCGGCACCCGGCAGGAGGCGCAGGGACATGTCGGTACGGATGGTGCGTGTGCAGCGTGCGCCGCTCATGGCGCTGTCCCACTCCTTGTCCTTGTTGCGGTAGAGGGGTGTGCCGGGGGCGATATGCTGTGGGGTGGCTGGATAGAGCTTCTTTCCCTCGGCGCGGTTGACCCTGAAGCCGCAGAAGCGGCCTGTGGCGTCGAAATATCCCAGACCGTCGCCGTTGGCCAGGCGCACCGAGAGGTCGGCTGTAATCTCGCGGGGGGTGCAGCGCGTCACCACTCCTACCTTCTCGCCCATGGCCTTGGGGGTGTGGATGGCGGCGATGCCGTTTTTGGGCGCATGGCCGTTGAGGAAATAGGGGGTGAAGCCGCGGTTGAACTCCTTGGCCGGGTCGGGGGTGAAATTGCACCGCGAGCGTCCGTATGATGCCCTGCGGAATCGGCCTCCGCTCTCGTCGACTATACGGTCGAGCAGCCGCGAGTAGTGTGCCACGGCGTTGACAACGTATCCGGCCTCCTTGAGACGCCCTTCGATCTTGAACGACGTGACTCCAGCCTCGGCCATCTCGCGCAGTGACGACGAGCGGTTGAGGTCGCGCAGCGACAGGAGGTGCTTCCCCCCGACCAGCGTACGCCCCGAGGCATCCTTGAGGTCGAACGGCAGACGGCATATCTGGGCACACTCGCCACGGTTGGCGCTGCGTCCCCCCGACATGGCGCTGGCGCGGCAGTCGCCGCTGTAGCTCACGCACAGCGCGCCGTGGATGAACGCCTCTATCTCGACTCCCGGCACCTCGCGGTGGAGGGCTGCCAGTTCGTCGAGCGAGAGCTCGCGTGCGGGCACCACGCGCGAGAATCCCACCGAGTGCAGGAAACGGGCCTTCTCGGGTGTGCGTATGTCGCACTGTGTCGAGGCATGGAGGTCGATGGGGGGTATGTCGGCGCGCAGCAGGGCCATGTCCTGGACTATCAGTGCGTCGACCCCCGCCTCCCACAGCTCGCGCACCAGCCGCTCCACATCGTGCAGCTCGTCGTCATAGACAATGGTGTTGACCGTGGCATAGACCTTGACGCCATACGGATGCGCCGTCTCGACCACCCGGCGTATGTCGGCGATGCTGTTGGCGGCGGCACGGCGCGCGCCGTGGCTCGCGGGGCCTATATAGATGGCGTCGGCACCGGCAAGTATGGCCTTGACGGCTATGTCGGCGTCGCGCGCCGGAGCGAGAAGTTCGAGTGCGGTAGGGGTCATGTCCGAATTGCCTGTTAATGTAAGTTAATTATTATAATACGTTTCCCCCCGCCCGTTTATTGTGAGGCGGAAGGAATTAATCATGTAAAAAGCATATGGATAAAAAATCCCAATATTTCACATTTATGTGAAATAAAAGCCGTATCTTTGCGTTATAATCAAAAGGGTTATAGATATGAGTGAAGTAGAATTGGTTTTAGTCAATGATACTGACAAGTGTACTATTTACACTATTCAGTTCTCGGAAGAATCCGAGACTGAATATGAGCGTTTTTATACCAAGTTCATTCAAGATGCTCAACTGAACAAGGACTTATTGCGCATAGTACAAATTTTAGATAAGATTGCCGATGAAGGAGCATTGGAACGTTTCTTCCGTCCCGAGGGCAAGATGCGTGATTCTGTTGTGGCTCTTCCTGTGCTTCGCTCAAAACTCCGCCTATACTGTCTGCGTCTCTCCGACCGGATTCTTGTTCTCGGCAACGGGGGTGTCAAAAACTCGCGGACATATGAAGAGGATGATTCGTTGCGTGGATACGTCCTGACTTTACAGAAATTTGAAGAGCTGTTGAAAGAGGGGCAACGCGACGGAACCGTAACAGTAACATCCAAGACAATCGAGACCGATAAAACATTTAAGCTATGAAGGATATTAGAAACAGATACCGGGAAATGGTCAGTCAGGTGCCACCTGAAATAAAGGAAGAAATCGACCTGTCTTTCGCCATATCCAATAAAATCGATGCCCTTATGCAGGAGCGCGGACTCACAAAGAAGCAGTTTGCCGACCAGATAGGTAAACGTCCGAGCGAGATAACCCGATGGCTGAGCGGACAGCATAATTTCACTGTCTCCACACTTGCCATGCTGTCGGCATTTTTCGGCAAATCCATAATCTCCGTCTAATCATGGCCAATGAATCCCTGTCGGCGGCCAAAGCCGCCAAGAATGATGAGTTCTATACTCAATATATTACGATATTGAGCGTGAGATAAACGCTTATCTCGAATTTGACCCGGATGTTTTCCGTGGGAAAACTGTCCTGTTGCCATGTGATGACCCGGAATGGAGTAAATTTCACCCTCTATTTCGCACAACGCAGGGATTTTATAAGATTTTTTTGTTTGTTTTTTGGTGGGGAATGAATTATCTTTGCGGATAGAAAATCTAACATTGAGAATATATGGATAATTTCACATATTGCACCCCGACGCGCTATCTGTTCGGGCGTGGGACTGAGGACGAGACGGGGCGTCTTGTCGCCGAGGCCGGATGGAAGACCGTAATGATTGTCTATGGCGGAGGCTCGGCAGTCCGTTCAGGCCTGCTTGGCCGTGTGTGCGACTCGCTGTCACGCCGTGGCATCACGTTTGTAACTTTCGGAGGCATCCGTCCCAATCCCACCGCCAATCCTGTGCGCGAAGGTATAGAGATGTGCCGTCTGTCAGGGGCACAGGCCCTGCTGGCCGTGGGTGGCGGCTCGGTCATCGACACAGCCAAGGCTATCGCGGCTGGTGCGCTCTATGACGGCGATTTCTGGGATTTCTATTCGGGCAAGACCGTGCTCGAGAAGGCCCTTCCAGTCGGTGTGGTGCTGACCATCCCCGCGGCCGGAAGCGAGGGAAGCGGCAATTCGGTGATAACAAACGAGTCGGTCGGACAGAAATTAGGTGTGCGCACTGACTTTGCGCTGCGTCCCCGGTTTGCGGTTATGGACCCCGTGCTGACCGAGACACTGCCCTGGGCGCAGACTGCCGCAGGTGTGGCCGACATGATGGCCCATATCATGGAGCGTTATTTCACCACCACACCAGGTGTCGATGTCACCGACCGGCTCTCGGAAGGGTTGCTTATGGCGATAATGGACTCGGCCAGACGTGTCAAGGCCAAGCCCGACGACTATGACGCGCGTGCCAACCTGATGTGGAGCGGTACACTGGCCCACAATGGACTCTGTGGTTGCGGGCGTAAGGAGGACTGGGCATCGCATGGCCTGGAGCACGTGCTGTCGGCGCTATATGACGTGACACACGGTGCCGGTCTGGCCGTGGTGTTCCCGGCGTGGATGACATATGTGGCCGACCGCCGTCCCGAGAAGATAGCCCAGCTCGGCCGCCGTGTATTCGGAATAGCTACAGAAGGTATCACCGACAGCGAGGCCGCGCACAAGACGGTCGAGGCTCTGCGCTCCTTCTTCAAGGAGATGGAGCTGCCCCTGACACTCAAGGAGCTGGGCATCACGGAGCCGGATTTCAAGACATTCACAGAGGATTTCCACCGCGACAAGGGGAACCCCTATCGGGGATATTATACACTGACTCCCGAAGATACCGAGGCGATTTACCGTCTTATGCAATGAACAATTCAACGGCGCCGGACGTTGTATTATACTAACAGAAAACATCAATCCTAATATCAGTAAACAATGAATTACCTTACAGACGACAAACTGGTCATCGTCGGCGCAGCCGGCATGATCGGTTCGAACATGGCCCAGACAGCCATCATGATGAAGCTCACCCCCAACATCTGCCTCTATGACCCCTACGGTCCCGCGCTGGAGGGTGTGGCAGAGGAACTCCTGCACTGCGGTTTCGAGGGCTTGAACCTCACATACACCTCGGATGTCAAGGAGGCCCTCACCGGTGCCAAGTATATCGTCAACTCAGGCGGTGCAGCCCGTAAGGCCGGCATGACCCGCGAGGACCTGCTCAAGGGGAATGCTGTGATTGCCGAGGAGTTCGGCAAGAATGTCAAGGAATATTGTCCCGACGTCAAGCATGTGGTCGTCGTCTTCAATCCTGCCGACATCACCGGCCTTATCACCCTTCTCTATTCCGGCCTGAAGCCCTCGCAGGTATCTACCCTCGCCGCTCTCGACTCGACCCGTCTGCGCAGCGAGCTGGCCAAGTATTTCAAGATTTCGCCCGACGAGATCAAGATGCCGCGTACCTATGGCGGTCACGGCGAGCAGATGGCTGTATTCGCAAGCACCTGCACCGTGGCCGGACAGCCCCTGTCGCAGCTCATCGGCAGCGATGCTCTGCCCCGTCAGGCGTGGGAAGAGATCAGGCAGCGTGTCATCCAGGGTGGCAAGAACATCATCGAGCTCCGTGGCCGCTCGTCGTTCCAGAGCCCCGCATACCTCTCGATCGAGATGATTGGCGCCGCAATGGGTGGCAAGCCCTTCACCTGGCCTGTTGGTACATACGTCAACAACGGCGAGTACAACCATATCATGATGGCCATGGAGACCACCGTCGACAAGAACGGTGTCACCGTGCATCCTGTCAACGGTACTCCCGAGGAGCGCAAGGAGCTTGACCAGAGCTACCACCACCTGTGCAAGCTGCGTGACGAGGTTATCGCCATGGGTGTGATGCCTCCCATTGACCAGTGGAAGAATATCAACCCCAACCTTGGCTGAAAAACATCCGTTGACATGACGGCATGATAAAATGAAATCCCTCCGTAGCCACACGGGCTGCGGAGGGATTGCTGTATCTGAGTGCCGGATGCTTATCTCAGACGGTCGTACGAGCGGAGAAGCTTGATGTCGTGGTTGATGCCGGACACTGCAAGTATCTCGAGGATGACGGCGATGGGAAGCAGGATGTCCCACACAGAGAAATGTGCGTCAAGACCCTCGGCGGATGCCTGCTTGTAGAGCGCGAAGCACACCACCGCGACTACCGCAAGCGTGAGCATGAGGCAGATGAGGGTGACGGTGCGCTGTAGCTGCAGGTTGCGGAACAGGACGAGGTCGACGAGCAGCAGGAGGATGATGGCCCCCACGGGAATCAGGATGCCATATTCCGTCATGGTGTAGAGGGATTCGGTGATGCCACCCTCGAGGTGGACTATCTCACCGTAGGGTACTGCCAGAAAGATGGCCATTGCGATGGCTGCCAGGAAGATGTAGACAGACTGGATGCGTTGTATCTGCATATCGGTTGTGGTTTTAAGTTATGTTGAAGGGTGAATTTTTGTCAAAAGTACTAATTTTTTAACAATCCACGCAGGGTTTAGTTAGTAAAATGTCGTAATTTTGTCAAAGTTTCATGAGTTTTCAAAATCAAGATATGAAAGATATGACAGATTCACGTCCGCTGATAATGGTGACAAACGACGATGGGGTGTACTCGCGCGGCCTCGCCACGCTTGTCTCTGTGGCCTCGAAGCTGGGCCGTGTGGTCGTTGTGGCTCCCTCGACGCCCCAGTCGGCCAAGTCGTCGGCCCTCACTGCCGATGCACCCCTGCGCATCACCCGCCACGAGCCTATGGGCGACGCAGAGGTGTATAGCGTCAGCGGCACCCCGGTGGACTGTGTGAAGTTAGGGATGCATGCCATACTCGACCGCCGTCCCGACCTGCTGCTGTCGGGCATCAACCACGGCTCGAACGCCGCGGTCAACAACATATATTCGGGCACGATGGGTGCCGCGATGGAGGGGTGCATACTCGGTATCCCTTCGGTAGGATATTCGCTGCTCAGCCACAGTCCCGAAGCCGATTTCTCAGGGATTGTCGACATGGTCGGTGACATGACGCGGCGCGTGCTTGCCTCGGGACTCCCCGAGGGTATATGCCTCAATGTCAATTTCCCCAAGGACTGCACACCGCAGGGTGTCAAGACCGTGCGTGCGGCCCGTGGCCACTGGACCGAGGAGTATGCCGACTATGCCGCTCCCGGAGGTCATCCATTCTACTGGCTCACCGGAAAATACCATAACACGGAGCCCGATGCCGAGGATACCGACGAATACTGGCTGGCGCGCGGATGGGCCACTGTGGTCCCCATACGTCCCGACCAGACCGCAGCCGATAAGATAGGCGAAATAGAGAAAATGCTCGGATGACCATGAAGCACCGTATCCTCTCTCTGCTTTTAGCACTTGTCGGCTCGCTTGGCCTCACGGCGGCCGCCTTCCCCCTGAATGTGGCGGGTATTGATACCGCACGCACTGCCGTATGGATATATGACCTGCGCTGGGGACGGGATGTCGTCAGCGCCAACATAGACCGCTCGCTTGTGCCCGCATCGGTGATGAAGAGCGTCACCGCTGCGTCGTTGCTCAATCTGGCCTCGGCCTCCGAACGCTTTGCCACACCCGTGTCGGCGGTGGGGCGCATTGTCTGCGACAGTGTGCTCGAAGGGAATATCGTGGTGCGTGTCATGGGCGACCCCACAATAGAGTCGCAATACTTTGACTCGACACGCGGCTTTGCCGACAGCATCGTGGCCGGAGTGCGCCGTCTGGGCATACGCGCCATCACCGGGTCTGTGGTGATAGATTCGAGTGATTTCCCTGACGCCACGACTCCGCCGGGATGGGCCGGCGAGGATATTCCCTGGCCATACGGAGCGAGGTTGCAGGGGGCAAATTTCCGCGACAACCGTTTCAGGCTGCGTCTGCCGTCAAAAGAGACGGTGCCGTTTGTCCCGGACCTCAAGTTCACTTTCAAGCCCACTAAAGGACGTGCGGCAAAGGTAGACCGCAAGGACGGCTCAGAGACATTCAGCGTGACGGGAAATACGCGTCGAGGTGTCTCGGACATGTTTGCGATGCCATATCCCTGGAAGGTGATGCGCCATGAGGTCACCCAGGCCCTGAGGGATGACGGTATTGCTGTAAAAGGTGCCGACATCAGTGCCATCGGCGACGAGATACCTGTATATACTCACCTGTCACCCGAGTTTGGCGAGATATTGCGCAGCCTCATGTTCAGGTCGGACAACCTGATGGCCGAGGGTATGCTTCGGGTCATCGCGCCGGGAGGCACCCGTGCCGAGGCCATAGCCGAGGAGCAGGCGGTCTGGACGATGGCCGGAATCAGCGCCCATGGTGTCAATATCGTCGACGGTAGCGGTCTGTCGAGAGACAACCGCCTCACGGCACGGTTTCTCGGCGAGGTCAACCGCTACATGCTTGGCGAGGAGTTCGGAGCAGATTTCACAGGTCTCTTTCCGCGCGCGGGATATGACGGCACCCTGCGCAATTTCCTTGTGGATACACCTCTCGAGGGACGTGTGGCCATGAAGACAGGCTCGATGAAGGGGGTCCAGTCATATAGCGGATACCTGTTCGACGACGAGGGGCGCCCCACTCATGTGCTCGTTTTCATCGCAAACGGGTTCAGATGTTCGCGTGCGGCGTTAAAAAATTCGATTCAGGGATTGTTATTAGATACTTTTTGTGTAAGTTTGCAGAATGAAACAGACCAATGACATTGACACGCTTCTCAAGCTGGCCTTCGAGGCCGAGGGGCTGCTGCTTATGTTGAAGGACCGCGGCAAGGATATGCCTGCCGAGGCCCTGGCGTTGCTGGCCGAAAAGACCGCCATGCTCCAGGCCGGAATCATGGAGCTGCCTTATGGCGCCGTGCCCGCTTCCACAGATATCCGTGTGGAAGATGAGGTTTCAGACAGCGAGGCGGTCGCCGAGGCTGCCGAAGAGGAGTCCGAGGCCGATGCCGGGGTAGAGCCATCTGCCGCCCCCGCCGCCGCACCTGCTGAAGCTGCCACACTCGACGAGCGTCTGGCCCGCGAGCGTGCCCGCGACATATTCAAGGCATTTACCCTCAACGACAAGTTCCGCTATCGCCGCGAGCTTTTCCATGGCTCGGAGAGCGAGTTTGACGACACGCTCGCTATCATCTCGGAGATGTCCTCTTTCGGTGAGGCCGAGGAGTATTTCTACGAAGACCTCTGCTGGGATCCCGACAACGATGACGTCAAGGCATTCATGGACACCGTGAAGAGGCATTTCTGACCCTATGGCCAAACTGTATATTGTCCCCACGCCTGTCGGCAATATGGCCGACATGACACCGAGGGCCCTCGAGGTGCTCGGCGCGGTCTCGGCCATCTATGCCGAGGACACGCGCACGTCGGGCGTGCTGCTCAGGCATTTCGGTATCACGACGCCCTGCCTGAGCCATCACAAGTTCAATGAGCACGCTACCGCGACCCCTATCATAGACCGTGTCGAGGGTGGCGAGGACATAGCCCTTATCTCTGACGCGGGCACACCCGGCATCAGCGACCCGGGCTTCATGCTCACCCGCGAGTGCCGCCGCCGCGGGGTCGAGGTCGAGACATTGCCCGGGCCGACGGCTTTCGTGCCCGCGCTTGTCAATTCGGGACTCCCGACAGACCGATTCACATTCGAGGGGTTTCTCCCTCCCAAGAAGGGACGCCGCACACGCCTCGAAGGGATTGCTGCATCATCCTGTACCTCGATTGTCTACGAGTCGCCATTGCGTCTGGTCAAGACTCTCGGCGAGCTGGCCGAGGTATGCGGTGCCGACAGGGCCGCATCCGTGTCGCGCGAGATTTCAAAAGTCTATGACACCACCGTGCGCGGCACGCTCGGCGAGCTCAAAGATTATTTCTCGGAAAACAATCCGCGCGGAGAGATTGTTATCATCGTAGGGCCGCCTGAGGCGCAGCCCCGCACCCACAAGAACAAATACAGGGATGACGGCGAGTGACACGCCGGTATCCGCATAAACACAAGAATCACGATTTTTCAACATCACGTCAATTCTATATGAAAAAGATTGCAACCCTCGCCATTGTGGCCGCTACACTCCTCACCGGGTGTAATGCAGACAAGCTCCGTGAATCGGAAGCCCAGAATGCACAGCTCAAAGGGGATCTCGCCGAGACCCTCGCCACACAGGACTCTCTGCTTGTGCTGGTCAACGATATCTCTGACGGCATGAGCCAGATCAAGGATCTCGAGAAGATCATCAGCACTCCCGGCTCACTCTCGGGCGAGTCGACATCGCGCAAGGAGCAGATACGCAACGATATGATTGCGATACAGCAGGCCCTCCAGGAGCGCCGCCAGCGTCTGGCCGAGCTCGAGAAGAAACTCGAGGCTGCCGGTGGCGAGAACTCTACCCTCAAGCGCACCATCTCGAACCTCAAGGCTCAGATTGCCGACCAGACCACCGAGATAGCAACCTTGACCAACCAGCTCGCGAGCGCCAACATCAAGATTGAGGAGCTCACCACGACTGTCAACGACCTCAACGCCAACGTGGACTCGCTGCGTGGAAACGTTGCCGCCGAGGAGGCTGCAAAGAAGGCTGCCGAGGAAGAGGCCACAGCCGCCATCAACGAACTTAATACTTGCTATTATGCTATCGGCACCAACAAGGAGCTCAAGGAGCGTGGCATAATCGAGAGCGGTTTTCTACGCAAGACCAAGATCATGAAGGGTGATTTCGACATGGCATATTTCACCGCCGCCGACAAGCGCACCCTCACCGAGATTGCCACACACAGCAACAAGGCCGAGATCAAGACATCGCAGCCCAAGGACTCCTACCAGATTGTCGATGTCAACGGCCAGAAGGTAATCAAGATTACCGACCCTGCCAAGTTCTGGCAGCTCTCTAATTTCCTTGTCATCAAGGTAGACTGACATATAAAGAATAGCTCAATACCCTAACCCCCGCGGGGAGGACCGTCATCGGCCCTCCCCGCAATTTTTTGGGGTTAATCACGTTTATATATAGTAATAAATCAAGATGAACCAGTCATGCGGGCAATAAGCCGTCTCATATTCTCTCTTCTCTCTGTGATTTTTGCTGTCGTGCCCGCAGCGGGGGCGTCGGTGAAGATTCACGGCAAGATCACCGACTCGAAAAACGAGCCGGTCGAGTTTGCCACCGTGCGCATCGGTGGCACCGCCATCGGGACTACATCAGGTCTCGAGGGCGACTATTCGCTGTCGTGCGCGCAGGCCGATACAATCACGGTCTTCTTCTCGTGCATAGGCTACCGCGAGGTCAAGCGGCAGCTTATAGACCCGCAGGCCGATGTGACACTCAATGTGATGCTGCCCCTCGATACCGAGATGCTGCAGCAGGTCGAGGTCACTGAGCTGAAAAAGCAGACAGGCTCTGTAGAGCGTCTGGATGTGAGTGATATACGTCGCTCGCCTGATGCGTCGGGAGGCAGTGTCGAGGCTCTGCTGCAGACCATGCCGGGTGTGACGGCCTCTAACGAGATGTCGTCGCAGTATTCGGTGCGCGGTGGCTCGTATGACGAGAATTCGGTATATATCAACGGCATAGAGGTATATCGCCCGCAGCTCGTCACCTCGGGCCAGCAGGAAGGACTCTCGATAATAAACCCGGATCTTGTCGGTGCCGTCGGTTTCTCGACGGGCGGTTTCCCGGCCGAGTATGGCGACAAGATGTCGTCTGTGCTCGACATCACCTACCGTCACCCTGAGTCGTTCGAGGGTGCGGTGTCGGCATCGCTCATGGGTGGCTCTCTGGCGATAGGGCAGGGGAGCAAGCGGCTGAGCCAGCTGCATGGCGTGAGATACAAGAAGAACTCGTCGCTGCTGGGTTCGATGGATACGAAGGGTGAGTATGACCCGTCGTATTTCGACTATCAGACCTCGATAAGCTACCGTTTCTCCGACAGGCTCACGGCTTCACTGCTGGGCAACATCTCGATAAACCGCTATCTGTTCACGCCCACAAACCGCACCACCACCTTCGGCACCACTACGGATGCCAAGCAGTTTACGGTGTATTTCGACGGGCATGAGAAGGACCGGTTCGAGACATATTTCGGAGCCCTCTCGCTTGACTACCGTCTCAGCCGCTCCACCAACCTGCAGTTGCTCGGCTCGGGCTATCTGACAAATGAGCTTGTGGCATACGACATCTCGGGCGAGTATTGGCTCGACGAGGCCGGAACCTCGGATGTCGGCGGCGAGCTGGGTGTGGGACGGTATCACGAACATGCCCGAAACCGACTCAAGGCCTCGGTGCTTGCGCTGGCACTGAAGGGGCAGACGGCCATCAACTCAAATCATACCCTCTCGTATGGCCTCAGCATCCAGGGGGAGCGCATCATGGACCGCTCGCGCGAGTGGGAGCTGCGCGACTCGGCGGGGTTCTCCCTCCCGGCGCTTCCCGACCAGCTCCGTGTGGTCTATAACCTTGACTCGCATCACGACCTGTCGTCGACACGTCTTGCGGCGTGGGTGCAGGATGCGTGGAAATTCAATACCTCGGCGGGATTCTTCACGCTCAATGCCGGAATACGCCTCAGCCACTGGAGCTATAACAAGGAGACACTTGTCAGCCCACGTGTGTCGCTCGGCTTTATCCCCGAGCGGGCCTCGGGATGGGCATTCCGTGTGGCTACAGGACTCTATTATCAGTCGCCTTTCTATAAGGAATACCGTATGCCTGTCACGGACGGCAACGGCAACCAGACCATTGTTCTCAACGATGACATAAGGAGCCAGCGCAGTTTCCATCTCATCGGAGGCGCCGACTACACATTCCGCGCTCTCGGGCGTCCGTTCAAGCTCTCCGGCGAGGTCTATTACAAGGCCCTCTCGAACCTTGTGCCTTACGAGATAGATAACCTCAAGATTGTATATTCCGGCAAGAACGAGTCATCGGGATTTGCCACGGGGCTCGACATGAAGCTGTTCGGCCAGTTTGTACCGGGCAGTGACTCGTGGGTCAGCTTCTCGCTGATGAAGACCTCGGAGACCCTGCACGGGGTCAAGGTACCTCGCCCTACAGACCGCTCGTATAGCCTGGGACTCTTCTTCACCGACTATTTCCCCAAATTCCCAAAACTGAAGTTCTCGCTGCGCGGTATTTTCATGCAGGGACTCCCATCTACCTCGCCACGCTCCACCCGTGACCAGGGTTATTTCCGCATGCCTCCCTATAAGCGCGTGGATGTCGGACTGCAATACGCGCTTATTTCTCCACCCAAAGAGGGCGAATACCGTTCGGGGCTCGCCTCCAAGCTCAAGAGCGTCTGGATTGGGGTCGATGTGTTCAACTTGCTCGACATCTCGAACGTGGCGTCATACTACTGGGTCACAGACGTCAACGATATACAGTATGCCGTGCCCAACTATCTTACCCGCCGTCAGTTCAATGTCCGCCTGAGCGTCGAGTTCTGATTGGGCTGAAAAGTGCAAGAATAACCGTATTTTGTGAAAGGGTGTTTTGGCTGCCGGGAATTAATTTTGCAGCATGAACAACCTTAGTGCAATTAATATGGAAACTTTAAGACTCAGCAACGGCATCGAGATGCCGATGATTGGATATGGAGTATATCAGGTAGACCCTGCGGAGTGCGAGCGATGTGTGAGCGATGCCCTCAAGACAGGCTACAGGATGATTGATACCGCCCAGGCTTATCATAATGAGGAGGGGGTCGGGGCCGCTGTCGCCAAGAGCGGTATCGCGCGCGACGAGCTCTTCATCGTCACCAAGATATGGATATCCAACTATGGATATGACAGGGCCAAGGCCTCGATTGACGAGAGCCTTCGGCGCCTCGGCACCGATTATATCGACCTGATGCTGCTGCATCAGCCTTTCTGTGACCGCTATGGCGCCTATCGTGCCCTTGAGGATGCCTATAAGGCCGGAAAGCTCCGTGCTATCGGTGTGAGCAATTTCTATCCCGACCATTTCATAGACCTTGCATCCAATGTCGAGATTCCGCCTATGGTCAATCAGGTCGAGACCCATGTGTTCGACCAGCAGGTGCAGCCGCAGAAATATATGGAGGAGTATGGATGCCGCATCATGTCGTGGGGCCCTCTGGCAGAGGGTCGCAACAATTTCTTCACCAATCCGGTGCTTGAGGAGATAGGCCGGAAATACGGCAAGTCTGTCGCACAGGTGGCACTCCGCTGGCTCAACCAGCGTGGAGTCATCATCATACCCAAGTCCGTGCATGTCGAGCGTATGCGGCAGAACCTCGACATCTTCGATTTCACCCTCACCGACGACGACATGGCTGCCATCTCCCGCCTCGACACAGGCAAGAGCCTCTTCTTTGACCATCACGACCCCGAGGTGGTGAAGATGTTCATGGGCTGGAGGTAGTCATACCATCCCCTACGTATATTCATATTCCGTCGACAGTGCCGGATTGTGCCCCCGTAGGAGCACCTACAGCACTGTCGACGGATTATTTCTTGTCAAGGTAAACAAAAATCAGGCCGGAGCCCCGACGGGATTCCGGCCTGAGATTATAGGCGTTGTCTTATCAGTCCTGGTTGAGGTTGACGCGCTTGAAGTTCACTACGACGAGTCCCTTCTGAGACTGCTCGAGGAACTGGCCTACGGTGAGCTTGCTGTCCTGTACGAACTCCTGCTCCATGAGGCACGACTCCTTGAAGAACTTGTTGAGACGGCCATTGGCGATGTTCTGAATCATCTGCTCGGGCAGGTTTGCGGCCTTGGCCTCGGCAGTTGCCTTCATGATCTCGCGACCCTTGGCTGCCTCCTCGGGAGTAATCCAGCCCTTCGAGATGTTAGACTCGATGTGGTCCTCGCTGTCAAAGTGGTTGGGGTTGAGACCTGCCTTCTTGAGGGCGGCCTCTACAGCCTTGCGCACCTGCTCCTGCTTGGTCTTCTCGACAGCCACGCTGATCTCGGCGTCGATGGTGGCCTGGGGAACATCCTCGCGGCATACGGCCACGGGGTTCATCGAGGCGATCTGCATGCAGACCTCACGACCAATCTGGGGATCGACGCCCTCGAGGTTGAAGCCTACGATGGCGGCGAGCTTGTTGTTGAAATGATTGTATGCGGCGGTTGTGGGGGCCTCTACGACCTCGTATGCGCCGATCTCGGTCTTCTCGCCGGTCTTGCCGCTCTCCTCGGTGATGAGGTCGGCTACGGTCTGGCCGTCGACTGTGAAGGCCTTGAGCTCATCGACAGTCTTGAACTTGTTGGCCATGGCGAGGTCCATGAGCTTGTTGGCGAGTGCCACGAAGCCTGCGTTCTTGGCAACGAAGTCGGTCTCGCAGTTGAGGGCGAGGATAGCTGCGAACTGGCCGTCTGTGCGGGCGATTACGCAACCCTCCGAAGCCTGGCGGTCTTCGCGCTTGGCGGCTACGGCCTGACCCTTCTTGCGAAGAATCTCGACAGCGGCCTCGATGTCGCCGTTAGTCTCGGCGAGAGCTTTCTTGCAGTCCATCAGGCCGGCGCTTGTGAGGTTGCGCAGCTTGGTGATTTCTGCCATTGTTACTGCCATATCGGGTAGTGTTTTTTAGTTGTTGTGAGATTGTATTGAAAATCACTCGGCGTCCTTGGTCTCCTCGGCGGGAGCCTCCTCTGCCTTTGCCTCGGCGGCCTCGGCTGCGGGAGCCTCACGACGGGCTACACGACGGCGGTCACCGCCACGACGGGGAGCTGCTGCCTCGCCGTTCTCGGCACCGGCCTTCTCGTCGGCCTTCTCGACCTTGCGCTCCTGCAGACCCTCGTTGATGGCCTCGCATACGGTGTCGAGGATGAGCTCGATGCTCTTCGATGCGTCGTCGTTTGCGGGGATTACGTAGTCTACGTTGTTGGGGTCAGAGTTGGTGTCGACGATTGCGAACACGGGGATGCCCAGACGGTTTGCCTCGGCAACGGCGATGTGCTCCTTGCATACGTCAACGACGAAGAGTGCCGAGGGGAGACGGTTGAGGTCGGCGATAGAGCCGAGGTTCTTCTCGAGCTTGGCGCGCTGACGGGTGATCTGGAGCTTCTCGCGCTTCGACAGGTTGTCGAATGTGCCGTCCTTGGCCATCTTGTCGATGGAGGCCATCTTCTTCACGGCCTTGCGGATGGTGGGGAAGTTTGTGAGCATGCCGCCGGGCCAGCGCTCGATCACGTAGGGCATACCTACGCTCTCAGCCTTGGCTGCGAGTATCTCCTTGGCCTGCTTCTTTGTGGCCACGAAGAGGATTTTCTTGCCGCTCTTGGCGAAGCCGCGGAGCACGTTGGCTGCGTCTTCGAGTTTTGCGGCAGTCTTATATAGGTCGATGATGTGGATACCGTTGCGCTCCATGAAGATGTAGGGCGCCATTGCAGGATTCCATTTTCTTTTCATGTGGCCAAAATGGCAGCCTGCTTCGAGGAGTTGGTCAAATGTGGGTGTTGACATTTGTGTCTTGATGGTTGTTTACGTTCTTTTGATTTTACAACCCGGGAGTAGGGAACGTGTCCATCTCGGGGGTTTAGATACTAAACACTTTGGGGAGGGAGGTTGTGGTGGGGAATGGGGCTGACGGCCTGTCAGGCCGCCCGGGCCATTCCCGGTGATGTCGTCGCTGGTGTCAGGCGCGGATTAACGCTTGGAGAACTGGAAGCGCTTGCGTGCCTTGGGACGGCCCGGTTTCTTGCGCTCCACGACGCGGGGGTCGCGGGTCATGAAGCCCTGGGCGCGGAGTGCGGCCTTGTCGTCGGGGTTGATCTTGACGAGGGCGCGGGCGATGGCGAGACGCAGGGCCTCGGCCTGGCCTTTGTAGCCGCCGCCATCGAGGTTGACATGGATGTCATATTTCTCGGCGGCGTCGAGTGTCAGCAGGGGCTGCTTGACGATATACTGCAGAATCGAAGAGGGGAAATAAACGTCGAGGGGACGCTTGTTGATGGTGATTTGCCCGTTGCCTTCCTTGACGATTACGCGGGCTACGGCGGCCTTGCGGCGGCCTACGGCATTAACTGATTCCATTCTTCAGATTTATTTTACTTTGTTGATGTCAATGATTTCGGGGTTCTGACCTTCGTGGGGGTGTGTGGGCCCGTTGTAGACGTGAAGGTTGCCGATGAGTGTGCGGCCGAGACGGTTCTTGGGAAGCATACCCTTGACCACCTTGATGAACAGGGGGTGGTAGCCGGGCTTGATGTGCTTGTTGAACGATTTCTTCATCAGAATCTCGGGGGTGGTCACACGCTGGCCACCGGGATAGCCGGTGTACGAGAGGTACTCGCGGTCGGTCATCTTCTTGCCGGTGAGGCGCACCTTGTCGGCGTTGATGACGATTACGTTGTCGCCGCACTCGATGTTGGGCGAGTAGCTGGGCTTGTTCTTGCCACGGAGAATGAGGGCGATGACGGCACACAGACGACCGAGAACCTGGTCGGTGGCATCAATTACAACCCACTTGTGTTCAACGCTTGCTGCGTTGGGGGTGAGGGTCTTGTAGCTTAAAGTATCCACGTTGAATGTTTAATTAATAGATAGTTACTTTTGGGCGTTCATGCCGCCTGTCCGGCCAAAGACCGGCGGCGTTAGTGCCTGAGGTTTATTAATTGGACATAATCGGACTGCAAAATTAGTCATTTTCAGTGAGAAAACAAAGCGTTATTAAGGATTATTAACAGATTTCGGGGCTGCGAATTTTTCTTGCCCGCATGTTGCGCCGTGAAAAGTTTTTTATGTATTTTTGTAGTCTGAAACCATTACTCCAATTATGCAGTTCAACGGTAAGAAACTCTGGATGACGACCAAGGATTACGTCATCATCACTCTGGCCATCACCCTCTATGGTCTTGGCTTCTCGGCTTTTATCCTCCCGGAGAGGGTCGTCATCGGAGGTGTGACGGGTCTGGGCACGATAGTCTATTTCCTCACGGGCAAGACGTGGGCCATCGGTCTGACCCAATACGCCATCAACCTGGCCCTTCTGGCGCTGGCGTGGCATGTGGTGGGCAAGCAGTTCGTGGCCAAGACAATCTTCGGTGCCACGGTGCTCTCTGTGGTGGTGACCATTTTCCCGCCCATGTTCGACGGGCCGCTGATTCCCGACCAGTCGTTCATGAACGTGTGCATCGGCTCGATCATATCGGGCATCGCGCTCGGGCTTGTGTTCACCCATAACGGCTCGACCGGAGGCACCGATATTGTGGCGGCGATGGTAGCCAAGAAGACCAATGTCACTGTGGGGCGTACGATGCTGTATGTCGATTTCTGCATCATCTCCTCCTCCTATTTCATATTCCATCAGATCTCGACTGTGGTCTATGGCTTCATGGTGCTCTTTATTACCACGTATGTCGTCGACCTCATCATCAATACCAACCGCCAGGCGGTACAGTTCATCATCATCTCGCGCAAGTGGGAGCGCATAGCCACGGCTGTCAACCATCATGCGCGCCGTGGCGTGACGGTGATGGACGGCATGGGATGGTATACCAAGAGCCCCATCAAGATTCTGCTTATCGTGTGCCGCAAGATAGAGTCGGTGACCATATTCCGCATCATCAAGAGCATCGACGACGGTGCATTCATCACGCAGACCAATGTCAACGGTGTCTATGGCCAGGGCTTTGACGAACTCAAGTTCAAGCAGGACCAGAAGCTGCGCGAGGAGCTCGAGCATGAGGCCGAGGATGTCATGGCCGGAGAGCTTGGCCGTTCGTGACGGGCCGGGCTCCGGCCCTCTACGGATAAATGAGACACCGGGGCTGCATCTGACGGATGCGGCCCCGGTGTCTTTTTTGAGTTATGGCTATGTGTGGGAGTTGTCTTATTTCTTGATGAGGTCGTATTTGCGGAACACTCTCTCGATAGTCTCGAGCGCGCGGTCTACCTGCTCCATAGTATGTGTGGCCATGAGGCTGAAACGTATGAGCGTGTCGGTGGGGGCGACTGCCGGAGTGACCACGGGATTGACGAAGATGCCCTCGTCAAGCAGGTCGCGTGTCACGGCAAATGTCTTGAAATCGTCGCGGATGAACAGCGGGATGATGGGTGTCGATGTCCTGCCTATCTCGAAACCTGCGGCACGGAATCCGTCGAGGGCATGGTGGGTGAGTTTCCAGAGCTGTTCCTGACGCTCGGGCTCGGTCTGCATTATCTCGAGTGCCTTGAGTGCTGCTGCTGTCGAGGCGGGGGTGATGGATGCGGTGAAGATGTACGAGCGCGAGTGGTGGCGCAGGAAATTGGTGACCTCCTTGTTGGTGGCGATGAAGCCGCCCAGCGACGAGAACGACTTGGAGAATGTGCCCATGATGAGGTCTACGTCGTCGGCTACGCCATAGTGGTGGCAGACGCCGCGGCCTCCCTGGCCGAAGACACCGATGCCGTGGGCCTCGTCCATCATGACGCTGGCGTTATACTTTTTGGCCAGACGCACGATGTTCTTGACGTCGGCGACATCGCCTTCCATCGAGAATACCGAGTCGCTGACGATGAGCTTCACCTTGTCGGGGTCGCACTTGCGCAGCTGCTTCTCGAGCGACTCCATGTCGTTGTGCTTGTATTTGAGCTTCTGGCTGAAGGCGAGACGGTGTCCCTCGATGATCGAGGCGTGGTCCTGCTCGTCCCACAGTATGTAGTCCTCGCGTCCGGTGAGGGTGGATACTACTCCAAGATTCACCTCGAAGCCGGTCGAGTAGATCATGACGTCTTCCTTGCCTATGTATTCGGCAAGTTTGGCTTCGAGTTCCTTGTGAAGGTCGAGAGTGCCGTTGAGGAAGGGTGAGCCGGCACATCCTGTGCCGTATTTGCGGGTGGCTTCGATGGCGGCCTCCTTGATGCGCGGGTCGTTGACAAGGCCCGTATAGCAGTTCGAACCGAACATGAGCACCTTCTTACCGTTGATGATCACTTCGGGATCCTGCTCGCTTGAGATGGCGCGGAAATAGGGATACACGCCTGCGGCCTTGGCTTCCTGCGGGGCTGTGTATTTGCTGAGTTTCTCTTGAAGTAAATTCATTGCTTTTTCCTTGGTGAACGAAGACAGAGGTCTTCGGTGATTGGACGGGTTGGGCGTCTTGTAATTTTCAAGGTGCAAAGGTAGTGATAATTTCACGTTTGTAAACGGAGTGTGCCGGATTTTTAATGTTAATTAAATGAAACGAGGCTGTCGTAATGGCGTATTTTTCTACTCCCTTCCCCTTTTTTGCCAATGATGTGGGCTTTTCTGCTGATTTTTGCTAACTTTGCAAGGTTTAAAGCAAATTTAGATTATGGAAAGCAACCCCGTCACGAATCCTGTGGTGAAGCGCACTGTGCTCGACTATGACGACATCGTAGAGATGGCGCCGTTCTTCAAGGGCAAGCGCCGTCTGGTCGAGATGCTGATGAAGGCACTCGACGTCGACAAGGTAAACTGGATTCACGACCATAATTTCGATACTCCCGGCCCGGCGTTCTGCCGCGGTCTGCTCAACGATCTCGACATAAAGCTGCGCATAGACAATGAAGAGCTGCTCGACAATCTGCCCGAAGGGCCCTTTGTCACCGTGAGCAACCATCCTTTCGGTGCGCTCGACGGCATAACGCTCATAGACCTCATAGGCTCGCGACGTCCCGGATACAAGGTGATGGTCAATATGATACTCAACCATATCACCGCCATGCGCCCCAATTTCATCGCCGTCGACCAGGCCGCCAGCGATGACCCGGCCAAGAAGGCGGTGTCAATGAAAGGCATCGCCGAGGCCATAAGGCAGATAAAGAACGGCCAGCCGGTAGGATTCTTTCCCGCAGGGGCCGTGGGCAATTACAACAGGCACCTTAAGTTTGAGGACCGCGAGTGGCAGCCCACTGTCATCAGGCTCATCCGCAAGTTCGGTGTCCCGGTGATACCTATCTATTTCCATGGACTCAACAGCCTGTGGTTCCGTATCCTCGGCATCATCTCGTGGCAGTTGCGCACTCTGCGCCTTCCGGCCGAGGTGTTCCGCCGCAAGGGTGACACCCTGCATATATCGGTCGGCAATCTCATCACTCCCGAGGAGCTGAAGGCCCACTCGGCCTCTGAGGAGGAGCTTGGCCTCTGGCTCAGGGAACGTACCTACGAACTCTCACGCCTGAAATGATGGAAGCTCTTCAGCCCGACTATCCCGCCGAGGTGCTGCAGGCGCGCCGCCGCTATGGCATCATCGGCAATTCGCCCGAGCTCAACGAGGCTGTGATGCGTGCCGTAAGGGTGGCGCCGATAGACCTGTCGGTGCTTGTCACCGGCGAGAGCGGCACAGGCAAGGAGTTTTTCCCGAAGATAATCCACGGTTTCTCGTCGCGCAAGCATGCCGGCTACATTGCCGTCAACTGTGGCGCCATCCCCGAGGGTACCATCGACTCTGAGCTTTTCGGCCATGAGAAGGGTGCCTTCACGGGTGCCGTCTCCACCCGCAAGGGATATTTCGAGGAGGCCGACGGAGGGACAATCTTCCTTGACGAGGTGGCCGAGCTGCCGCTGACCACTCAGGCGCGCCTGTTGCGTGTGCTCGAGACTGGCGAGTTCATCAAGGTCGGTTCCTCGACCGTACAGAAATCAAACGTGCGCATCGTCGCCGCCACCAATGTCGACATGGCTAAGGCTGTCGCCGAGGGGCGTTTCAGGGAAGACCTGTACTACCGCCTCTCGACGGTCTCTATCTCCGTGCCCCCGTTGCGCGACCGTGGCACTGACATCATACTTCTTGCCCGCAAGTTCGCGGCAGATTTTGCCGAGCGGTACACGATGCCCGGTGTGAGTTTTGACGACTCGGCGCGAGCAATGCTTCTGGCCTACCGTTGGCCCGGCAATGTGCGTCAGCTCAAGAATGTCGTCGAGCAGACCGCCCTGTTCCATGCGGGCGAGACTGTAGACGCCTCAACTCTGCGGCCATATCTTCCGGCACCGGGCATGGAGCTTTCGACCATTCCCGGCCAGGGGGGCAAGAGGCATGACTATGATTCGGAGCGCGACATGTTGCTGGGCATGATAGTGCGTCTGCAGCAGCAGATAGACTCGTTGCGCGAGCAGGTGGGCACGCGCCCCGCCCACGCCGAGAACACAGATTTTGTCGAGACGCGCCCCTCGGGTGGTGTGAACCTCCCCGTCAAGTTCCAGCCGTTCTGCTCGCCCCTCCCCGACATGGGGCGTCCTGTGCGCGAGACAGTGGTCGATGTCACCCCCGCGGCGCCCGCTACTCTCGAGGAGACCGAGCGCGACACTATCCTGCGTGCCCTCGAACGCAACGGCGG
>ENA-OPCN01000922-OPCN01000922.1-human-gut-metagenome-genome-assembly--contig:-NODE-922-length-22842-cov-1.891649_pt1 | contig 22842 bp, 16 predicted proteins | sample MGYA00241567_ERZ501485 | MGnify/ENA primary metagenome ERZ501485 (study PRJEB25962, sample SAMEA2042579) | human gut metagenome | biome: human gut; feature: human-associated habitat; material: faeces...
GTTACCGGATCAAAAAGATTTACAAAGCCTACCTGGAACAGGAAAAGAAATCAGCATAACAAACAAAGATCAGCAGGATATGAGACGCGAAATGCTCATACCCTGCTTTTCCATATGGAGGAATCAAAATGCCAGAAATCTGTTTTTATGAACCATGGACCTATCAATTGGCATTGCCAGAAAAAATTGAGGCATATTTAAAGTTTGCAAAGAAAAAAAGAATCAGCTATGAAGCGGAAGACTGCTCCAGATATAATACGCGGACAAATGGAAAATCTGCAAAGCTTCATCCGCCTACTTTGGCTGCTATTTTTAAGCTTTTTGGAATGAAAGAGAAAGAAGAAGGTGCTGCCGGAATTCAGCTGGCAGAAAAGTCTGTTCGTTATTTTTGCCTGGAATACCCGGTGGAGCAGGAACTTTGTGTCATGACGTACAATTATCAAAACGGAAGATTCTGTGGAATTAGAAAGAAAAATGATCCCGCAGGAGAAACAACAAAGATGCCTGGCGTTTTAAAGGGAAAATCTACCGGGGAAGAGTATCTTGCAATGCTTGTCCTTGCAAGTATAGTTCCCGAAAGCCAGTATTACGACGATGAGTTTCATACCTGCTTTGATGAACTGAAACGTGCTGTAAAAGCAGGACTGGCGGGGCAGGCGCTCAAAATGTCCTTTCGCTGCTGCGATAACCTGTATCTGCGGATGACTGCCACAACGGAGGATGCCATTTCTTTTGACCGGAACCAGTTTGCGGAAGGAAAACTGAAGGATAGTTTTCACCCCTTTGACCTGAACTCCGGAATTTATGCGCCAAATGCCTGTATAATTGGCACTTTTAAGGTGCTGGGAGTAAAAGGAAGGAAGAAAGGTGCTGCTATTTCGGAGTTAAAGATGGAGTATGCAGGACATTTTAATTGCCGGCATGGTGAAAAAGAGAGGATCCCCACGCTTCCAGAGGATTACATTGTGAGCCAGGAGGTGGAAGAAATCCTGGAAATGGTCGTTCATACCCCGGCAAGGCTTTTTATGATGACGGGGGAAGCTGGAACTGGAAAAACCACAGATGCCAGGATGATCGCACAGATATTAGGTCTTCCCTATTATGTATTTACCTGTGGACCTGGTACAGATGAGCTGGAGCTTCTTGCAAGTACGGTACCAAACATGGGAACGAAAAACAAAACGCTTCCAGTGCTTCCAGTCTTTTACGACCTTCAGATGGATCCAGCTTCCGCACTTTGTGTACTTAGCGGAACCTATGAAGAGGGCATTTCAGAAGAAGCTGCATTTGAAAAACTTTTGCGCCTTGCGTATGAAAAAGGATATGAAAGTGCAAGGGCAGAGAAGGATTTTTTGTTGCGGGAATCAGAGATCATAAAAGCGTGCCGCCTTCCTTCCGTTTTGGAAATTCAGGAGCCGTCCATGATTGAAAAACCAGGAACGCTTACAAGACTGAACTCCCTTTTTGATGACGGAGCAGTGACGGATCTGATTAATGGGGAAAAAATACGGCGAAATCCGAATACCATTATCATTATGACTACAAACCTGGATTATGTGGGCTGCGGAAACTTTAACCAGTCGGTATTATCCCGAATGAGCCTGATCCAGCCCAAGCAAAATCTCACAGAAGAGGAAATGAAGCGGCGGGTTATTGCACGTACCGGATATGCGGATGAGAAAGGCTTAAACTTTATGGTTTCGGCCGTTCGAAAAATCCATGCTTATCTGAAGGAAGAAGATCTTCAGGATGGTGTGTGCGGTTATCGGGAACTGGAAAACTGGGTGCGTACCTTTCAGGCAATTAAAGATGTCAGGCGCGCGGCACAGGTTGCGGTTATCAGTAAAGCCACAATGGATCCGGAGGAACAGGAACATCTGATGAAGACCTATGTGGAACCGTATTGTTAGAAACAGGAGAATCGAAATGAAGGATACTTATAGAGAGCGGATCAAGGAAGAACAAAAAAAGTTAAGCCCCAGTCAGGTCTTTTTTTCAGAAGGTTACCGGAAACTTTTTCGGGACCTTGCAAATGAAGTGGCAGGGGAAAAACTGGAGCAGCTGCTTTTGTACCAGAGTACAGAAGACGGGCTGGCAGGCTGGAATGATGGGAAACGAATTGGCATCAACATTGACAATCTCATTACAGGCAGTTTTTTAGAACTGGAACAAAAAAGTGACAGCCTGATCGGGATATTAGGACATGAATGCGGTCATGCCAGATTTACGGATTCTGCACTTCGGAAAGTCTATGTGCAGAACATGCTGGCAGGTGTCTGGTATCCGGATGCACCAGAGCCGGAAAACGAGGACGAAGAAAAAGCCCTGGATGAGATGGATACCTGTCTGACCGGGAAAAATCCAGTGGTGGTTCCCCTTCTGACAGAATGTGCGGCTTATATCAGCAACCTTTTAAATGATGTGTACATAGAGGAAAAGATGTGCAGCCTGTTTCCTGGAAGTATCAAAAAAGGAATTCTGATCAACCGGAGACGAAACGTGGAATGGATTCCCCCGTTAAAAGAACTGCTAGAGGGAAATTCAGATCCGGTTTCTGTTTTTTTAAAGGTACTTGTACAGTATGCCCTCCGGGGATATGCCAATTCCTGGAATATGGAAAGCTGTGAGATGCTGGATACCTTAAATGAAGTGAAGCATTTTGTGGATCTGTCGGTGACAGCGGACAGTGACCTTATCCGTTACCAGGCCACCAACCAGATCCTGCTTAAGATGTGGAAGTATTTTCGGAATCTTTTGGAAGAATTGAAGCAGGAATGTCAGGAACCAGAAGAAAACGAGGAAGAACGACCACAGGAAGAAGAACCGCCGGAAGCAGAAATGCCTCAGGAAGAACCATCAGAAAAAGAGCCGCCAGAAGTGGACGAGTCACAGGAGAAACCGTCGCAGAAAGAACCACCTCAGGTAGAACCGGCAGAAGAAAAATCAGCAGAAGAAAAATCAGCAGGGGAAGAAAATTCTACAGAGGAAGATAGAAAAGAGGCATCCCAGGGAGAAGGAAAATCCGTGGGAGAAGATGAAGAGGAAGAAGAATCCCCCACAGAAGAAACGGAATCCAAAGGGGAAGCGGAACCTGTAAAAGAAAGGAATACTTCTGGGGATAACAACCGGGAAGCTTCTAAGCAGACCGGGGATGAGGAGTCTCCAAATGCCTCAGAGGAGGAAAATAAATCAGAAACGGTATCTGAAAAAGCTTCTTCAGAAGAGAAATCTAAGGAAGCTGTAGGCGGTAAAGAAGGTCCAAAAGATTTTTCTTCGGATTCCTCTGATGAGGATCTGCCGACAGATACATCCGGAGATGGTGGGGATGAGGCGAAAACCGGGAAACAAACAGAAGAGCTGACGGAAGAACAACTAAAAAAGCTGGAAGCAGCCATGGGGGAGTATCTAAAAGAACTGACCGAAGATCTTCCCAAATTTATTCAGGAATCGGAAGTGGATGAGACTGCCTTACCGGAACTTGAAAATGCCACTGTGGTCCAGGTTTCGAAAGAGGATAAGGAAGAAAGGGAAGGCGCAGATGAAAAATCCGACCTGATACTGCAAAAAATCCTTTTGGATTTAGTATCAGAAACCGTGGATCAGGATATGGGAGTAGAAGCCCAAAACCGTCTGCAGGAGGAACTGGACGGGATGGAATTTGAAGCAGCCCATAACATGGTAAAAAAAGAGGTTCTGTATAAGAACACCTTCACAGAAACAGAAAAAAGCTGGCTGTCTGCATATGAAGCTTCGGCAAGAAAGGTAGAAAAAAGGCTTCGAACCAGGCTTCTTCCAATCCTGGAAAACCAGAAGGAACGGACGGAACGTCGGATGTATCTTGGAAAAAAGCTGGATATGCGTGCCATTGCGGATCAAGGCGGTGCCGTATATAAGCGGACATTTCCCGGAAAGAAAACAGATGCGGTGGTCTGCGTGTTGGTGGACAATTCTGGCTCCATGATAGGCCATCGTATAGAAGCAGCCAAGGTAGCAGCCCTTACCTTATACGATTTTTGCAGGAAAGCCGGAATCCCCATTCTGGTTTACGGGCACCATACGGATGGTTACGATCATCGTGATCCAAGTGAGGAAACCGTTTATTTTCACAGTTATGCAGAGTTCGAGGAAGACAGAAACGACCGTTTGCGGATCATCACTATGGAAAACGATGGCAGTAACCGGGACGGGGCAGCCCTTCTATTTATGGCAAATAAGCTTTTAAAACGTCCGGAAAAACAAAAGCTGTTGTTCCTTATCAGCGACGGACTGCCAAATGCAACCCGTTATTTTGGAAGCTATGCCACAGCAGATTTAAAAAAGATCAAGGAAAAGCTCGGAAAGAAAGGAATTTTGTTTCAGGCTGCGGCGATTGGCTGGGATAAAGAAGCTATCCGGAAGATTTATGGAAATGCCTATCTTGATATATCAAGCTTAGAGCAGCTTCCCATCCGACTGACAAAGCAGCTGGCAAAATTACTTCGAAGAGTAAACTAAAAGGAGGAGCACGATGCAGCATAAAAAAAGAAAAAAGATTTATTCCGAACAGTTGTTACAGATCCATGAGGATTCAAAAAAGATACATCCGGGAAAGGAAATCTACGCAACCGGGTATGTGATCGAGCTGAAAAAAGATTGTTATTTTGCAGGATTTCAAGAGGGAAAAATACTGTGCCGCTCCCTGGAGTATGCCCGTTATTTTTTCAACATCCACAGTGCGGAACAGTTTGTAAAAGAATATCTTGGATATGCAGGATTAAGATGCAATCTTTGCAAGGTGGCCTGGGGGCTTGCCGTTCATGGATTGGAGCCCGGATGGAAGGAAAATCTGAAGCCCTATAAAAACCAGGGGCAGATCCTTCAGTTCTCGTCTTATCACGATGGTGTAAACTATCAAAAAGAAAACCATCTGGAACAGACGACTTATATTCTGCCTCTTGTGGACAGGGAAAAAGAACTTTATATTGCAGCGTAACTTTTGGGGGGACAAGTCGTCCCCCTCCTTATTTAATAGGAAGAAATAATTTTAAATGGAGGCGATAGCATGACCGTAAGGGAAGCTGGAAAAGGAATCGTAAGAAGCGGAGGTGGAACTTACCGGATTGGATATACCGACCTGTATGAAATGGAACAGGAAACGGAACTAAGTGCATTCGGGATGAAGGATCTGGAAGAACTGTGGAGTTCCTTGTGTCCGGAATTTGAATGCCGAAAAAACAGTATCCGCTATATAGAAAGAGCATGAGAATAAGAAGCCGGGCTTTTGTGCCCGCAGAAATGGAGTGGAAGATATGGGAATGTATCATAAAAATCACCTGGTAGGACCTGGTTTTAAAAGAATGGCAAAACGCCAGACTTCAAAAGGCATGAGAAGGGCAGCGAAAAAAAGCTGTCAGGAACATTTTGAGGACAGTATTACATTGACCAGAAAAAGCCATAACCTGCATGGGATTGATGCATTTAAGTTTAGTTGAAAAAGGAGAGGCAAAGAATGGAATGGAACATCTATAAAGACTGGCTGGATCCCGTCTTGTACCGGCAGATGGTATCCATGATCTATCAGCTGTCCTCAAATGCGGACAAAGAAGCATTTTTAAAACAGGAGAGAGAAAACAGCCTGTTTTATGGAATCTGTGAGCACAGCATGGAGGAAGAATATAATCTTCACTATCCCGGAGAAGTATTAGAGCGTATGAAAGAGCGGAGAACCATGACAAAACCGGTTTACCGGGCTCTTGGGCTTGCGCTTGCAGGGACATCCTGCATTCAGGAGACCTGTATGTTTAATGGTACCCAAAAAAGCGGCTTCTGGAAACAGTTTGGCAAGGTACTTGGAGAAAAGGATTTGTGTTACCTTGCAGTCCGGTGTCTGCTTGCAACAAAAGATCGCAAGCTCTGGGTGGATGCCCTGCACCAGTATCCATATGAAAAAGTGGAGGAAATGATCTTTATCCTTTCCGTTTTTCCAGAGTCGGATACGTTATGGCAGAAATTAAAGGGAAAGATCGCGGCCTGCTTTGGAAGGGAACGCAGGCTGTCTGTTTACGAAGACTGGCATTTTTATGCCTGGATTGCCATGAAATATGAGAAACGGCTGAAAAATGACCGGACCAAAGAAACTGCGGTGTTAAAACAGGTGGTAAAACTTTCCCAGACAAATGCGGCGAATGCAAACGGGGCGTTGGAGGAACAGCTTATAAAAAGTGGATATCAAAAAGAAGAGGTGATTTTTCTAAATGGCATCCTGACAGGAACACGAAGATACCTGGATGCGAACTCATTGACCGCGGAGAAGATTGCAGTAAGGGTATTGAAAACCTTTCTGCCAGGAGAAAAGATGTATCCGGATGTGGTGTATGAGTTATGTGAAACTTTTTTAAGAAAATACGACTGTTTTCCAGTGCGTCTTGGTGGACAGGAAAAAATCCAAAATTGTTTGTATGGAATGAAGGTGGAAAATGTCAGAACCTTCTTAACGTTGTTCCCTTTTCGGAAAAATGGGATGAAAGAGTGGCATTATATTAATTTAAACCAGGAAAAATGGCACTGCCTGGCGGCACAGCTTAAGGAGGAAGAGTTTGAAAAGTGTGTGAATGACACCCTGCGAAATGGGACATTTGAAAAAACAGAGCTGGAATCCTATCTTGCAGCCTATCAAAAGCTGACCGGACGGGAATATGTGGAAATCTTCTGGAAGAAAATGGATTACGATCTTTGTCATGTCTTTCATCTGTTAAGCGAAAATGGGATCCTGGATGCCGTCGGTCTTATGAAACAATTTTTAAAGGGATACCGGGAAATGAGAAACAAAGAACCAGATCCAGATGCTTTTGAAACGGTTCCCTTTATGGGAGAGCCTGATACCAGGGAGAATCCAATCGGGGAGGCAGAAAAAGTATTTGGGGAGAAATGGGATAGCATGTTGTATTACCTGAAAGCAGATATGGAAGATATAAATACCATGACCAGTTTTTCCATGTTAAAGCTCGTCATTACCCAAATTGGAATAGAGGGAATCCCGGGAATTCTGGAACCATGGAGCATGATCCAGAGATCATTTTCTTTGTATTCGTATGGAATTAGTCGTGGAGAATGCGAGATCTGCCGCCCGCTGTTGGAAAGAGGTGTACATCAAGAATTATTTATGTGGATCGAGGAACATCTGTTTTTAACAGATGTTGGAAACTACATCAGCTTTTTGAGGAGCATCCTGTTAAAAGACAGTACAGGACTTTGGATGGAACAAAAGGAAGCTATGCAGATGGCAAAAGAAATCCTTCCCTATCTGGAGGACAGTAGTGGGAAAGAAACGCTGCGAAGAAAATACATGTCAGAGGAAGAACTGCGAAGCCTTGAAATGGAAAAAGAGTGGAAACAGATACAGGAAACAAGGATGCGAAAGCTGGAAGAGGAAAAGAAGATCAAAAAGGAATTTAATCTTCTGCTTCGGAAAAATAAGGGGACAAATCAGCTTTTCGAACAGATCTATGACTTTTATTACTATGGAAGATATGCGGAAAATTCCTTACGTGCCAGGATCATTCTTTCCTATATGCGGGATTATCTGGACAGAAGAGGAAAAATTGTAACCAGCAAAGAGGAAATAAAATATCTGTTGTTGCTGTTTCAGAACCTGTATAAAAATGAACAGATAGCGTTAGAGGGCATCAGGCAGATGATAGATTTGATGGAGGTTGCATAATGATAGAAGTGATAAAAAGACATTTAGCGGAACGAAATATGCTAAAAACGGCGGGCCTGTCTCTTTGTTACCTGGCAAAAAAGGGAGAAGAAAAATGTGTACGGGCAGCAGAAGCCATCATTCAAAATGAAGTTATGGATGTGATCCCGTTCTTGGGGGAACAGGTATGTTTGTACATGATGGAAGATCCGGAAACGATTACCTATCTTGGAATCCTGAAAAAAGAGGGATGTGAGCTGAATGCATACCGGTTCCAGCGGATCCTATTGGATGCAGGGATAGATAAAGTTTCAGATTTTTCCTATGAACAGGTAAAAGCCGTGTATTTTGATCCGCTGGTAACCGATGGAACGGCCTATTCTTATATGAAATATTATGGAGAGCAGAACGTAAGCAAAGAAGAAAAAGAACAGCTGGTAAAAAGTATTGCCATGTGTACGGATGTGCTGGACTTTGAGAATGTAGGGGAAAAAGACCGTATGCTGCTTGTGAATCCGGTATTTTCCTCGGAGTTGCTGCTCGATCTATTGGAAAATGTAAACAACCTTAAAATTCTTCAAGATCAAGATCTGATGGAGCTTGTTAACACGCTTGCCGGGTATGAAGCTGAGATCCGGTCTCTAAATCAGAATCAGTTCGATCAGATGAAGGAAAGACCTGTTGAGATACTGGAAAAGTTAAGGATTGTGACCAGGTACATTGAAAAAGAGAATCTGACGGATGGATTAAACTAATGGCTGTGGAATGAAGCTCTGTATGAGGATCTTTGTAAGCTGGAACGGGCATTTACAGATGGTGCGGATCTGGCAGAGGTATTTTACAGTAAAGTGTCCTATGTGAATACCCTGTACCAGAATCCCTTATCTAAAATTTCTCTGTCCAGTTTAAGTGTAGAAAAATCAGAACTTCTATTATATGCCATCACACAGAAAAAGAAGGCATTCTTAAATCTCATCAATGAGGAACCGGAACTTTTTTATGATCTTCCAAATGCTTCCATGCTGTTAAAGAAAGAGATGTACCAGGAGTATATAAACTTAAATACCCTCAACCGGAAGAATTTAAAAGATAGTGCGGATCTGATTTTATCGAATGACAGATTCGAACTTTTGGCAAAGCGGGAGCATACATTTGAAGAGTTAAAGCTTCTTTGTACTGCAAAAGAGGCGTTGATCCGTTTGTATGAACAGCTGACCTGCAAATGTGATGAAAGACTCATGGTTCTTCGGGAACTGATAAAACGGGAGTGTGTGCCGTATTCCTTTTGGAAAGGACAGATAGAACCACTTGCAGCTGCATTATCCGAAAAGCCGCTATCCAGATGGATCCGGGAGGACTTTCGGAACATTTCGGATTTAAGCTACGGAACGGCACTGTGGCTTCTTGTTTACCGGGAGCAGCTAAAAGGCATGGAAAAAGAGATCACCATGGAACAACAGGCCCTCTATCTGTTAAAAGATCTGGTACTGGTAAAAGAGTGTGATTCGTTAAGTGAATTAAAAGAAAAGCTGATCTTAGGGGATGTTTCCTGGGGGCTGCTAAAAGAAAAACTGTCGTTTTCAGAAGAATTTGTACAAAATAATGCTGCTCGGATTGGCAACTTTCTATTTGTAGGCGGGGCTGAGATCATGGAAACTTTTCTGGAACGGCAGCCCTCCAAAATCGAAGAGATCCGGAGGCTGGTGACAGCAGAGCTTCTTGGAAAATTTGACGAACTGAAATATCCATCCGGGGATCTCATGCGTGAGATTGATTTTGAGGTATCCGAAGAAGCGGAAAAAGAATGGAAAAAAGACAGGACTTTTACTAGAGGAAACCTGGTATTAAAAGAGGAAACCGGTCTTCTTCCAGTCATGCAGATTGGAGAGATTCCAAGCTATTCCTGCCTCTCCTACCGTTCAGGGTTAAACAGCGATTGCCTGCTGTCCTGTTTTGATTCGAATAAAAAGTTTTTCTTTATCCGAAAAAATGGACAGGTGGTATTTCGGGCGATGATAAGGCTGACCAAGGGATCCTACGTGGGTGACAGAATGCGAAAAAAGATCCAGTTTGCAGATCTGTCAGGAGCTGGGAAACCAAAAGAAGAGGAAGGGGAAGAACTGGTATTATTTTTAGAACGGTATTATGAGAAGAAATTGACGGATGAGGAACTGGACCAGGCTGTAAACTTTGCCATTACAGCTGCAAAAGAGAAGGCTAAAAAGCTGGGAGCCAGGTTGGTTCTTAGCTGTTACTACCAGGATGATGTGAAAACAAAGGAATATATAAAGAGTAACTACTATTTATATATTTCCAAATCCAAAAACGGCAGCCAATACCTGGATAGCCTATACGGGGAAGCGTCAGTATCGGATTCCGGAGACTATAGCAGCAATATCTTTTTGCTGGAAAATAAAGATCAGGAGGTAGCTGCGTGAGCATTCAGGAACTAAGAAAAGAACAGGCAAGAAATTTAAGGTACAAGAAGCCCATTGCAAAAGGTCTGAACTGGCAGGATATTTGGGATGACCTGTATGAAATGTACGAAGGGTGTACCCTTGTGATCTGGTTCATGGATGATGATAAGGAAACTCTTTTAGAGTCTTTAAATGATGATGAATCCGAAGTTGAGGAATATAAAATTGCATTTTCTACCTTAGAAGCAGACTGTGACCAGCTGATGGCAGCTCTTCAGGAAGAGTGGATTCCCGAGTGCTTCAACCTGTTTTTTGTGGCTGCACAAGCCGGGGATTATCTTGGTTATGATATTTTTGAGCGTGATTATTTCGGAATCAACGGAGAAGAGGCCTGGGCGGAGGATGTGGCAAAAGAAAAGCTCATGCGTCTTACCAAAGAGGAACTGATCGCATCAGTACGCCAGTGCTTTAATGTTTATCGCTCCTACGTCGGGCTTCGGTACCGGTATGACAATCTGACTGCAGCCATGAATTTTATAAAGGGAGAGCACACAGACTATCTGGGAATCGTAAAGCGAATTGAAGATTTATATGAAGGAGCTTGTAAGGAAAAGGGAGCTTATGCGAAGGATACAAAAGCCTGGCGTGACTTTGACAGCTTTGCAAAAAAAGTTCCAAATGAAGTGTGGATCGTATAAAAGGAAAAGTGGGGAAGTGTGTATGGCAAAGGCATTATATGATTTATGTAGAAAGGACGGAACGGTGATGGTTTATTCCATCACCGGACCGGAAGTGGCAGCAGCAATCGGCTGTAAGCTGCAGGATGTTTATAATTCTGCGTGTTATGGACAATTGATCCAGCATACCTATTATGCGGAAGTGATTGACCGTCCGCTTAGCAGGCGAAAGGATATTACCCTCTTAACGGAATATGATCGTGTCCGCAAGGAATTTCTAAAGAGACACAAAAACAGAAGAAAATTGTTTGTTGAATAGGAGAAAGTAAGGGGCTGGAAACAGTCCCTTACAAAAATACTGAGAATTGTGACGTGAAGTGTGTTGTTGGGAATGGCAACTCTTTTGGAAAATCGATCGGGTATTTTATGCATTGGTTTTGACAAAAAATATATTTTACAGTACTGTGATAGAAAAAGGAGTATTGGAAATGAAGCTACAGGATAGATTGGAACAATATTTAGAATATTGCATTTACAGAAAAGAACTGGACTCAAAAACGGTAAAAGCGTACCGGATCGACTTGAATCAGTTCTTTTCTTTTGTATGCTGTGATGTGCCAGAAAGAGAAACGATTGAGCGGTATATTACGGAGCTACATAAAAAATATAAGCAGAAAACGGTGAAAAGAAAAATTGCATCGGTAAAAGCCTTTTATAGTTACCTGGAAGAAGAGGAACTGTTAGAACAGAATCCGTTTCGAAAAATAAAAGTTAAATTTAAAGAAACAATAGTTCTGCCTCGGATTATCCCAAGAGATGAGATAGAGCAGCTCTTAAATTATATGTATACTTACCTGAATGGTCTTTCTGGCATTGGATATAAATATGGTTTGCGTGATGTAGCGGTTGTGGAGCTGTTTTTTGCCACTGGAGCCAGAGTATATGAAATATCGAATATTCGAAATGAGAGTATGGATTTGAATTCCGGGCGTCTGTGAAATGCTATTTCCATCTAAACGCATTTACATCATATAGTGCTATGTAGTATCATCCAGTACATGATATTGTGTGTCATTTGATACCATTTAACACTAGATAACACTCAATAACACACGGAACCAGCATCTTTTTTGAACACCAAATGTGACAGTTTCAAGGTTGATTTTTGTCCCCTTCATTGATCTTTTAATACTATTTAGTGATATCTGGTATCATGTAATAGCTTTCCTTGCTTGCACTGCTATCTAATACCATTTAGTCCCATTTGATATTATTTCATAAATCAGCTTTCAAACACCATCCCCTTCAAATCACCGCTAAGTTATAATCTGCCAAAGAAAAAATGGTTACACCTTTATTGATGCGGTTACATATTAGTTATGTAATTATTTTTAAAAGAAAGGAGGGAGTTGTAAAAAAAGGAATCCCTTACACATCCGTGAATCGTCTGGAATGGGAGGTATTGTAGAAGGAACTTGACGGTAGCAATGAGGGAGAGCGATCAGTATCAGGTCGACCAGTCAGATTTCGTAATATACCGTAATATACCGAATGTGAGTTAAAAACTGAATAAAATTATTTTGGATAAAGAAAATATTTTGTTGAAATTTATTGACAAAATTGTGAACAAATGCTATATTGATAGTGGCAATTACATAACCAGACGCGGTCGGATTCAAATATGAATCTGTTTAAGGAAATTCAGTGTGACTCTGGAACTAAACCAATGAGTGTTTACCTGTGTGAAGCAAAGATGCTTTGAGTCAGCATATCCAACACGTTGTATAGGCGGAGCTTCCTGCGGTCAGGAGGACTCCGCTTTTATTGTCTAAAAACTATTTTCTATGATCAAATCACTTGCCCGATGATTAAGCGTTTTTGAACATGGAAAATAGTTAGAAAAAGGAAGGAGGGGCCTAAGGCTAAGGCAAACGTAACTCTATTTCTGAAAAAACACGTAGAAGACAATGGATGTCTCAAGAAGGGAGAAATCAAGTATGATGAACAAAATGATTAAAAAACTCAGTGCAGTAGCAATCGCAGCAGCAATGACTCTTAGCACAGGTGTGGCAGCACAGGCGGCAACTTTAAAGGTATATTTTAGAGAGTGGCATCAGGGTACTACTAGCAATACGTATCTTGGAACTGAAGACCTCACTACATTTGGAACTGAACCTGTTCTGGAAGTATCAGGCGTCGAAAGTACGATAACTTATAAACAGGCATTAGAAAAAGCTGCAGCTCAGACAAAGTATAATGGTAAATATTCTTTTGTATGGGATAAGGATCATGCAGAATATTTAAGTGCTATTAAAATTGGAAACGAAACTTGGGGAATTAAGGGCGGAAACACTGAAGAGGAGTACGATGATAACGACAAAATGATCGGTGCTATCTGGGTTGGAAGTGCCTGGAGCTGGTATCCAGGAGATAAACTTACGTTGAAAGATACATCTTCATATCCAAAGACTACCCTTGGTGAAACTTATTTGCCAGTTAAATCTGTAGGAAATGATAAAGAAGTTGTCTCAATGGTGTTAAGCTATGATGAAACAAGATTTGGATGGGGTACAAAAGCAGATAAAACGGGTACAAACTAATGAGAATAAGATATTGTATAATTTCTGCGTTAACAATATCTTTAATTGCTTTTGCGCCGCTTAATGCGAGCGCAGAAGCTTTAAATGATTCATTCTGTAGCGCAGAAGAGATTGATGAAGATATAGATAATGTAAATACATATGATGAAGATCTTAATGATGATTTTATATCTAATGGAAGCGTAGAAGACACAGAAGTGTTTTCGTCTCAAATGGAAGCATATTCTACGGAAGAAGATGATTCTACCACCGACGGATGGACTCCTTTAAAAAAAGAACCTAAAATTTCTTTTAAATATGACAGTGAAACCCAAACACTTTCATTTAAAGCTTCGGAACCATGTGCTTTACCAGATACTGTGTCAAATGGAACTAGAAGTGATTGGTATAAGCTTAATAAGGAAGTTGGAAATGCGTCAACAGTTATAATAGGAGACAACATTACTAAAATTGGAAATTTGAATTTTGATAATAGAAAATCTTCATATCCAAATTTAAAGAATGTTGTTTTAGCTCCATCTGTAAAAATGATTGGGCGTTCTGCCTTTTATGAATTGTCAGCTTTGGAAACAATTAATCTTGAATCAGTTACAAGCATAGATCAAGCATCTTTTGCTGAAAGTGGTTTAAAAGCACTTAATTTTAATCAAAGTGATGTTTCAATTGGTGTAAATGCGTTTGCTGATTGCGAGTCTTTGGAAACTGTTAATGTGAAAGGGCTTACTTATATAGGCGAATCTGCGTTTGAAAGTTGCTCAAAACTAACTTCTTTTACGTGTGATTCTACTATTCCTCAATTAAGTTCAGCTGTTTTTAAAGGCTGTAGTTCATTGAACCAAATTAATCTTAAAGCAGTAAAAATTGAAGACTATGCATTTATAAACTGTGCAGCCTTATCTCATTTTGATTTTTCTGAAACAGAAAATATAGGTGCTTATGCGTTTGCCTATACACCTATAAAAAAAGCTAACTTTACATTGTTAAAAACAATTGGAGAAGATGCGTTCCTTGAATGTTCTAATTTTACGTCCATTTGTTATCATGGTAGTAAAACAGAATGGGATGCAATTGCAAGCGGTTCCAGCTATCCAGAAGAAGCTACAATTCATTATAAAGAAGATTCCGTAGATGCAACGCCAGCAACTTGTACAGAGCCTGGATGGAAGGAAATTGGAGTATGTGACATATGTGGTCAGCATTATTCTTATCAAAATGATACTGAAAATGTTATTCCGGCATTAGGTCACAGCTTTTCTGAGGAATATACCGTGGATAAACCAGCAACTTGTACAGAGAAAGGCGAGAAGAGCAAGCATTGTATAAATCCTGGCTGTGAAGAAAGAGAAGATGTTCAGAAAATTGATGCTCTTGGACATGATTATGTTGAAACAACAGTAGCACCTACCTGTACTGAAAAAGGAACTCTTACCAAAACCTGTAGTAGATGCAACGATGTTGTTACAGAAGAGATTCTAGCACTTGGACATGATTTCGCCAAAGACTACACTGTAGATCTGAAAGCTACCTGCACAACTGACGGTAAGCAGAGCAAGCATTGCTCCAGATGCGATGAGAAAACAGATGAGCAGAAAATTCCAGCATTTGGACATGATTTTACATCTAAAGTTACCAAAGAAGCTACTTGTACAGCTGATGGCGTGATTACCAAAACCTGCAGCAGATGTGATGTAACTGAAACAGAAGCAATCAAAGCAACTGGACATAAGTTTGGTGACTGGAAAATAGCCGCAGAAGCAACTGTTTTCGCACCAGAGCAGCAGGAGAGAATCTGTGAGACTTGTGGAGAAAAGGAGACAAAGACAGTAGGTACTGCTTTAAAAGCGACTGCTACTGTAAACGCTTCCAGCGTAAAGCTAAAAGTAAAACAGTCCACCTCTGGCTTGAAGATAACAGGTTTTGCAAAAGGTGATTCTGTAAAAACATGGAAATCCACCAATACCAAGATCTTTACCGTAAAAGGAAAAGAAAACGGAACCTGCAAGATTAAAGCAAAAAAGGCTGGTACTGCAAAACTCCAGATCACTCTTGCAAGTGGCCTGAAAAAGACTGTAACTGTGAAGGTACAGAAAACTGCTGTAAAAACCACAAAGGTTACCGTAGCTAATACAAAAGTAACAGTTAAGAAGGGCAAAAAAGTCACCCTGAAACCAGTGGTAACTCCATTTACCTCTAAACAGAAAGTTACTTACACCACTTCCAACAAGAAAATCGTTACTGTTTCTAAGAACGGTGTCGTAACCGGAAAGAAAAAAGGAACAGCAAAGGTCACTGTAAAATCCGGAAATAAATCCGTAAAGGTAACTGTAAAAGTAAAATAAGCACCAATAATGGAGGCTCTTCTTCCGTAAGGAAGAGGGGCCTTTTTTAAAGGGAAGGAGTCTGAAATAAATGAAAAAAATAGGACTATGGAAAAAATTAGCCAGTTGGCTGCTTGTTTTTTTGTTAGTTCTGCAAATTCCGGTAAACGTGTTTGCGGAAGGATGGATCAGCGAAACTGATATTTCTGCAGACAACGATTTTTTAGAAACGGAAAATGCTGCTAATGTTGAAGAGGAAGAAAACACCGATTTTGTTGATGATGAGAAAATAGAAGAAACTGAAAATGATGGTTTTACCGATTCGGAAAACCTGTCAGAAGAGGAGAATACTCTTTTTAATAACGGAACCGATCCGGAAGAATCTAACGAAGAAGCCCAAGAAGTACAGGTTACGGTAAGTGTCAGCAAAGATGGAAAGTTCTTGAATGATAAAGACGGTAATCCGATGGCTGGGCGATCCATTACGCTTACTGGCAAAAGTACATATAATATGGATGATGCCTTGAAATTAGCTCATGATCTCTATTATCCAGGTGGTTCAGAAGCTGGATATGATTATCACGAAGACGAAAATGGAATATATGATGGCATAATATATAAATTGTGGGGATTCAACAAAAATGATGTCCCCAATATTAAGTCTGTATTAAATCATGATACTCGAAATTTAGGCTCTGCCCTTAGCCGTACCGTACAAAACGGTGATGAACTGCATTTTTTTATACAGGCACGCAACGGCAAGGATAAGTTTGCGTTTTTCACGGAAAAAGGAGCAACTTATACCCAGGGACAGAAAATAACACTAAAGCTGAGACAGCGTAATGACTTTGGTGGAAGTTTTTCAAATTGTGCTGGTGCCGGTATATATATTAATGGTGTCAAACAAGAAGGGTTACTCACGGACTCAGAGGGAAATGTAACACTGCCAGAGCTAGAAGCTGGTCAAAGCTATTTTGTTACTGCTGAAAAATTAATTACTACCGCTGAAGGAACGGAAGTAACAGATATTTCTGCCGCATATACAAATATTACAGTCGTTTCTGCCAATGAACAGTCAGGAGACTATATCTACAAAATTCATTTGCGTGTAGAATCAGGAGAAAAAGCAAAAGAATTTGAAACGTCTGCTATAGCTGGAGAAAACGATTTATGGATTCCCGCAGAATATTGTAGTGGAAGTTTTTTTGCCAAAGTTGATCTTGCTGATAATACTCCAGAGGGTTCTGTTGTATACGCTGTTTATCCAAATCCTCAAGATGGAAGCATCTGTAGAATTAAATTATTAGATGGAAAGGATACTTTTCTAAAAAACACAACTATTTTTCAATGTTCTAATGTTACTTCGGCTATAAAGTTTGAGATTCGAAAAAGTGGAGCTGTTTTGCAGTCTGTAAATGTTCCTATATATTATAGAGCACATCTAACAGATATAGAATTAAAAGACTTTTGGGGACATGAAGTATCAACTGGTTTAAAGGATACAATAGATGACCAGAGTCTTGAAATAAAAGTACCATGTAACTCAGAATATTTTGACTTGGATGCAAGCACTAATTATGGCAGTATAGAAGAATTATTCTATAATACAAACAAACTCAATATTACCGGAGCAGAAACGGTTTCTATCCCTACAGGTATTCGTTTTTTTCCAGATTGGGAGACTTATAATGAGTGCAAAATATCATTTACATTGGAAAAAAACGAAGAATATCATACATCAAAAGATACAAACTATACGATTATCATAACTCCTGGAGATATAGATTATACTCCAGAAGTAACTTTAGATATTTCTGGAAAATACGGAGATGTTTATAAGAATTCCGAATCTCCTGTTCTGACGGCAAATGCAGATGTACTGAAACCGGAAAAAGGAGTATTAAGTTATCAATGGTATTATGTCGTTTTACCAGATAGGGTTTATGTTCCTGATTATATTAGTTTTGATAAATACGTTAAAATTGATTGTGAGGAAAAAAGCTATAAAGTTCCCACGGATTCCGCTTTCTCTACAAGATATTACTGTTGCATTGTCAATTATGAGATTGATGGAAAAACATATTCTTCAAAAAGTAAATTTACAGAAATTGCAGTAGTATCAAATGAACTTGAAATTCCAAAGATAGAAACTCAGCCGCAGCCTATTTCCTGGATTAAGGGGAAACCTTTAACAGAAACGCTGAAGTTGGCTTAAAAACAGTAGTAGATCAAGGAAATGCACAGTATCAATGGTATAAAAATACTGAAAGCAATAATGAAAGCGGATTCGCTATTGCTGGAGCAACCCAAAGTTCCTATAAACCGCCAGTTTCTGAAATTGGAACTACATACTATTATTGTCAGATTTGGTATAAGCGTAACGATTTGTTTTATGAACAAGGGAAAAATGCAGAATCGAATACTTTAACCAGTGAAAAAATAGTTTCTGATCCAGTTGCTGTTACTGTTACGGAAGAACCGCTGCCATGGGAAGGAAACGGATCAGAAGAATCCCCATACATTATTAAATCAGCTTCTGATCTGGAAGCATTGCGTGAAAAAGTAAATAAAGACGGATTTGCTTTTTCAGATGCTTATTTCAAAATGGATGCGGATATTACTCTTCCAGATGGATGGAAACCAATCGGAGCCACTAAGGATGGTAGGGTAAACCTGCAGAAAGGTGCAAACTTAAATGCTTTTAGCGGTATTTTTGATGGAGCCGGTCACACAATTACAGTTCCAGAGGGCGGACTTCCGCTGTTTGGATATGTCAGAAATACCAGGATCCGAAACCTGAACATCTATGGAAAGAAGATTGCCGGTTATGGTCTTGTCAACAACTTTGAAGGTGTCGGCCTTTCTGGTAGTGCAGTTGAGATTGATAATGTAACTTTAAAGAGCGGATCCAGTACCTTAAAAGCAGGTTTTCTGGGGGCGAATAAGACCGTAAATGGTTATGCCGGTTGTTCTGCTGCATTTGTAGCAACCATTACAAACTGTACTATTGAAAAGGGAGTTGTCGTTGGATATGACAAAAAACAGAGCCAGATTGGTGCCATCGCAGGGCGTATGCAGGGAAATATCAAGAACTGTGTTAGTTATGCAGATGTTTATGGAACAGATTATGTAGGTGGTATCATTGGAACCCGTGATAATGCTATGGGTACCTGTGAAGTCATCGGATCTGAATTCTATGGTACAGTAACTGCTTCTGGGCAGCATGCCGGAGGTATTGTTGGTGGCGGATATGATAGCTCTTCAGCTCCAAATGGAACAAAGGTTACTATTAATAACTGTGTATCTGAAGGAACTGTTACAGGTGCAGATAAGGTTGGCGGCATTTTAGGTGGAGATACCTATGTGGCACAGACTTGGGATAACTGTCAGTATTCCCTTAGAAATAATTCCTTCACAGGAAAAGTCCAGGCTACTGGTGAAAATGCTTCCTATATAGGTGGAATCATTGGTTTCTATGACAGTCTGAACCGGATAGATGCGATTTCGAATAATTATTATTCAAAGGATTGCGGAGCTACAAGTGGTATTGGATTCGTAAAATATATTGATACCAGCTGTGCGTCCCATGAGACATCAAGCGGATCTACCTATTTTAATACAGAAAATGGTACTACAGACTGCCCTGAGATAACCGGCTGTGGCTGGAAAACAGGCTTTAACCGTACTGACGATCCTCTCGGGGCAGATATGGATAAACTGTTTTCTACAGAAGGTCTGCGGATTACAGTAGATTCCCTGGAGATTAGCGGCGATTACCGTACTGCATTTGATATTGGGGAAGACCTTGATTTTACAGGAATGCAGGTAAAAGCCCTTATCAGTGATGGTACCGAACAGGAGGTCCCGTGGACAGATCTTACCATTGAGGGATATAACAAAAATCAGCGTGGAGAGCAGACCTTAAAGCTTTCTTATAAAGAAGCTTTTACCCAGCTGACCGTAACTGTACTGAAGAAGGATGCCGGAACGATCACCGTCAGCCTTACCCTTCTTGGAGACAGCGTACATAACAGTGATACAGACGGAACCTGCCATACCTTATATAATGATAACCTGGAAACCTGGATCAAAAAGACAGATTACAAGATGGATGGAAATGCAAATGTGCTTGCAGTATTAAAGACTGCTTTTGCAGAAAATAACATGACCTATCGTTCTGCAAAAGAAGAGAATTATATTGCCGGAATTACACGGGCAGGAGAACCGGAACTTGCTGAATTTACAAACGGGGATTATAGCGGCTGGATGTACACTTTAAATGGTTTCCATTCTGATCTTGGCGTAAAAGAGCAGTATCTGGAAGATGGAGACGAGATCGTTTTCCATTATACAGATGACTACCGGAAGGAACACGAACATGAGTGGTCGGAAAGCTGGTCTTATGACTCAGAATCCCATTGGCATGAATGTGTGTCCAGATATGGAACCTGTGATATTACCGATAATACCAAAAAAGGCGGCTATCAGAAGCATATCTTCGGAGATGGTAAGGTAATAACTGCAGCTACCTGTAAAGCAGAGGGAAAGAATGAATTTACCTGTCTGGTGTGCGGCTATACAAAAACAGAAGTTATTCCACAAACCAGCCAGCATTCCTATGATACTGGAACCGTCACCAAGCAGGCCACCTATACTTCAGCCGGGGAAAAGGTTTATACCTGTACTGTATGCGGAGCAACTAAGACGGAAGTGATCCCGATGCTTACACACGATCATAACTTTACCTGGACAGTCATTTCCCAGGCTACCGTATTTGCCCCAGAGAAACAGGAAGGTATCTGCACTATCTGCGGTGCTAAAAAGACACGGGATAACGGAAACAAGCTGACCGCAACCATGAAGTTAAATGTAACGTCCATTAAACTTCAGAAAAAACAAAGCACTACGAAAGTAAAGGTTACTGGTCTGGCAAATGGTGATTCCGTGAAATCCTGGACTTCCAGCAATAAAAAGATCGTGACCGTTGATAAGAACGGAAAGATCAAGGCTGGTAAGAAAACTGGAAATGCGAAGATCACTGTAACATTAAAGAGTGGCAAGAAAGCCATCTTAAAGGTGAAAGTACAAAGTGCGAAAGTAAAGACTACGAAGATAACTGGATTAAAAACCAATGTCACCTTGAAGAAGGGCAAGAGTCTTACTTTAAAACCAGTTGTTGCTCCAATCACTTCCCAGGAGAAGGTTACCTACACCACTTCTAATAAGAAGATCGCAACCATTACGAAAAATGGGGTGGTAAAAGCAAAGAAAAAAGGTAAAGTAACAATTACGGTAAAATCTGGAAAAGTTACAAAAAAAGTAAAAATAACTGTCAAATAAAAACAAGCAGCAGTAGAAGATTCGTATGTCTTCTACTGCTGCAATATAAAGGTAAAGGAAATGGGCAGGATAAATTAAAAAGGAAATTATGGATTACGATATAAAAATGAGGAAAAGAATTGCCATAATCCTTTGTATTTTTCTCCTTTTCTGCAGCAATTTTGCTATTGGCTGTGGAACTGATAAAAATTCCGGGGAACCGGCTGCATGTACCATATCTATTGATTGTCGAACTGTGCTTGACAACATGGACGAACTGAAGGAAACCAAAAAAGAATTTATTCCAAATGACGGCTGGATTCTTTCATCAACAAGCGTGGAATTTACAACAGGTGAAACTGTGTTTGATATTTTAAAGGACATTTGCGAAAAGAATGGAATACAGATTTCTTCCAGATATACGCCCTTATATAATAGCTATTACGTTGAAGGAATCAATCAGCTCTATGAATTCGACTGTGGCAAAAAGTCAGGGTGGATGTATAGTGTAAATGGAGTGTTTCCAAACTATGGAGCGTCTTCATATAAGCCTAAGGATGGAGACAAGATTGAATGGGTGTATACCTGCAATCTCGGAGACGATGTAGGAAATCATTACGAAGAAAAATGATTTAGGTTACTAAGCGGGAAGCCCCGGTAATTCAATTACCGGGATGAAAGCGTTACTGGGGTCATTTCTTATAAAAACCAGCCATTTCCTTATAAAAATGACATATTAACTATAGAAACCAGAAAGGAGGATCCCTTATGCCAAAAGCCAGACACCGGAAAGAAACATCTTTCCAGAACACGGTTACCAGGAGCGTATTCCTGTACGGAAAACCGAATACAGGGAAACGTTCCGTCCTGGAGCACATGGTCTCCGCTTTTACAGAACTGGTGAACAGGGACATCCGCCTCCTGGACAGCACCCCGGGGATCTTCCTGCAGCTGGTAAAGAATGACAAAAAGGATCCGGAGATGCGGAAACTGGAAAAGACCCTTCGTGTCCCCGGGTACAATTCTGCTTTCTGCCAGAATGCCTTCGACCAGGCAGTGACCCATCTCTCTAACCGGCTGGATTCCATCCGCATGGAGATGAACCCCATGTTCGGGATCTTTGCCAGGTCAAAGGTCCTGTTCGCCATGTCTGTATCCGGAAGCAGCAGGGAACAGATGGTCTCTGTCCTTGCTTCCATCGGACAGAAGTTCCATAAGGACTGTATCCGGGAGATACAGGGACTGACAGACATGGAGTTTTCTTTCCTCATGAAGGAATCCAGGGACCAGTATGCCATGCTGTCCCTGGAATACCGGGTACCGCAGTTAAAGAGTACTTCCGTTCCCCTGGATTCCAGGCTCATGAAGATCGAGACTTCTGTCAATACGTCCTTCCCTTATGTCATAAGCATCACAGACCCGTTCACCAAAAGGAAACGGATTGCAGTCCCGTTGGACACCAGCCGGCATTCCCTGCATAAGATCCACAGCCGCCGGATGGCAGGGACCGTCCTGCTCCGTATGGAAGGGCAGAAAGCCCGGGTCGGCTGGTCTTGCGATACCCGGATGGAAACACCGGAAGAGATATCCTTTACCGGGGTGGACACCGGGATCCTGGATGCCTTTTCTGTCTCTGACGGGAGAGCCATCGGCTCCATGACGGAAGTCCTGGCGTATTACCATGATGAGGTGGAACCGGCTTTTGCCGTCTTCTCTGACCTGCGGAACAAAAAAGCTTCCATCAAACATTACCTGCACAGCCACGACCTCCCTGCGGATGTGGGACGTTCCCTCATCCGGAAGCTGGACCGGCTGGACCAGATGATGCAGTCC
>ENA-OPCN01000929-OPCN01000929.1-human-gut-metagenome-genome-assembly--contig:-NODE-929-length-22758-cov-7.187200_pt1 | contig 22758 bp, 10 predicted proteins | sample MGYA00241567_ERZ501485 | MGnify/ENA primary metagenome ERZ501485 (study PRJEB25962, sample SAMEA2042579) | human gut metagenome | biome: human gut; feature: human-associated habitat; material: faeces...
GCCGGAAAGTCTTGTGGCCGCGCGTCAGCGTATCGCCACGAGGCGTTGGCTATGCCCGGTGTTCAGCCGTTACCCATAGGCGTATGCGGACAACGGGTGTCAGGCGAAGCCCGTCACCTTTTGTAGGCATAACGTCACAACCCGGAAGACCGCCACACCTCTCTTCGCTTTCTGCATGGGTATAATTTGTCACAAGACTACAGATATTCAATCATCTTATGACAAATATTAGATGGTTTAATAGGTAATTAAATTATTTGTCGTAACTTTGCGTAAAATCAGTATGCCTGCGACAATGATACTAAGTGCGACTTTTGAAAATATATATTCCTTCAAAGAGGAAGTTTCGGTCAGTTTAGTGGCCGGGAAAGGCTCTGTCCACACTTCCCATGTGAGCAGAGCCGTTAAGCGTGATGATATTTCTGCGCTTAAGTTCGGAATAATTTATGGAGCCAATGCTTCAGGCAAGAGCAATGTGATAAAAGCGATAGCATTGCTTCAGCAAATAGCATTGGGGTATTTCCCTATTGGTGATTTTGAGTCATTCAAACTTGGTAAAGCTATACAACCGGTTTCAAAAATAGAGATTGAGTTCAAAACAGCCGGGCGATATTTCGCCTATGGTATTGAATTTTCGGCCAATGGCATAAAAGAGGAATGGCTATATGAGATTAACAGTCGATCGGAAAAGAAAATCTTTGAGAGGACCACATCTGCTGATGGCAATGAATTTTCTTTTGGGGATATAAGCGGTGATGAGGACACCGCAAGATTTGTAAAATTCCTTGGAGAGGGCACGCCAATAAAGAAGAGTTTTCTTTCGGAATATATTGACCGCAATGGCAAGGGGCTCTGTCCAATAAAAGTTGCATACGGTTGGTTTGCGTCAGGGTTAAGGATTATTTTCCCCGGCACAAGGTTTCGTGGTATCTCTTTCAATACAGAACAAGATGAAACGTTTCACAACGCAACTCGCGGGTTGTTGCAATATTTCAACACCGGCATTGTTGACATCCGTCGTTTCCCGGTAAACTCGAAAGAGGAAACCAATCTTCCGGATGCCTTGCTAAACAGAATAATAAGTAGTTCCACTCCGGGTAAGACTGCATTGGTAGCAGCTCCGGAAAGCAACGAATGTTTCTTCTTTGATTTCAAGGCTGACGGAACATATAGTATATCTAAGCAGAAAGCGGTCCATCGCAATGATGAAGGCCGTGAGGTTGTATTTGAGATGGATGAAGAGTCGGATGGATCTATACGCCTTCTCGACTTCATCCCAATGCTGATTGATCTTGGGCAAAATGAGGCAGACTACATGATAGACGAACTTGACCGCAGTATGCACCCATTACTGTCGCAAAAGTTGATTGAATGTTACTTGCATGGATTATCCAAGCAACGTGATACACAATTGGTGATTTCAACCCATGAGTGTAATCTCTTGAACCTTGACCTTATTCGTTCAGATGAAGTATGGTTTGTGGAGAAAGACAGGAATGGAGCTTCTCAGTTGGTCTCCCTTGCCGAATACAAACCTCGTGAAAATGTGCAGAAAGGGTATCTCCAAGGTCGCTATAGTGCGATTCCCTTTTTCGCTCCAATCGAAACCCTAAACTTGCAGACCAATGAGAAAGCGTAAGGATTTTGTCAGACCTGACAGCGTTCGTTCCGTCTGGCCTGTAGTCCAATTCTTTGACGGCGTATAACTAACAATCCAATAAGTGTATCAGCCCCGGAAAGGCGAGTCTATGCGTGCAACAGTGAGGCACGAACAGTGGAGCGCATTGTCTCGCCCCGTGGGTTGCTGATAAGCGGAGAGTGGTGAGGCGGTGGTAAAAATCCTTATCAGGCAACTGCGTCCGAAACACGGAGCAGAGCCGGAAAGTCTTGTGGCCGCGCGTCAGCGTATCGCCACGAGGCGTTGGCTATGCACGGTGTTCAGCCGTTGCCCATAGGCGTATGCGGACAACGGGTGTCAGGCGAAGCCCGTCACCTTTTGTCGGCATCACGCCGCCAACCCGGAAGAACGCCACACCTCTCTCCGCTTTCGGCAGAGCATATAAAAACTTACCGCTTCAATCCCATTGTTAGCCTTGAAGCGGTAATAATGTCAGTAATGAAATTATCACAAATTCGATTATATGTTTCTTGTCTTGTAACAAAGACTATGATGGTCTGAAATGATAATTCAAACCAGATATATTCACTTTTTTTGTGAATATGGAGGGCTTTTATTACTTTTGCAACGTAATACAAGCATATATGGAAGTACAATCTGTAAATATAACAGAATTGTCAAATCACTATAAATGAATTTCAGATGGAAGCCGTACAACAGAATATGATTGCAAACAATCTTACACCTGCCTATGCAACTCATCCCGGAGAGATCATAAAGGATGGACTGGAGTTTCGTGGCATATCCCAACGCAAGCTTGCTGAGGATATGGGCATCCGTTATACTGTCCTGAATGAAATTCTGAACGGTCACCGACCCTTGACAGAGAAGACCGCATTGTTGTTTGAGGCTGCATTAGGTATTGATCCAGAACCACTGATGCGACTTCAGACCAAATATAATATGCAGACAATAAAACAGGACAAGACCTTTATGGAGCGTCTTTCCAAGCTAAGGCATATAGCGGCGTTATAGATTATTATATGGGGATATGCTTATTTTTGTTATTAAAATCTAAAACGAACCTTCGGACTTGGTAATGTGTCCGAAATTCACTATTTTTGCATATAGGATTGGTGCTGTCCGCAGAGGCGGCGGCAGAGTCGAAACGCGGACTTTCAGAGTCCGGCACTAAATCGGCACAATCGTGAATCTGAATACATCTATCTGTTTGATATAACTGCATTTAGGCAGGGCGGTTCAGTCCCCTGTCTTTCCGCAACCAAAACAAATCAATCCGCTGTAAGTCAAATACTTACGGCGGATTGAATTTTATATATATATATAAATTTACATACAGTCTGTTCGCAAAACCATGCTCTATACAAAGCCTGTAGGGTCGGGTCATATAATGTCTGCCGTTCGATTGTCGGTTCAATGAAAAATAATGAGGGAAACGAATACAAGAAACATATTGGTCGGTGATACGTTGAAATGGCAGACTGATACAGGATATCCGCAAGTGTTTGCCATGGATTAGTGTGGATTTAGGCGAATATTATACATCTTTGGACAATATCATACGTCCAAAAGGAATAAATATGCCATCTTTGCAACAAAAATCAAACAGAGATGCAATGAAAAAAGTATTACTCTTATTTTTACTGCTGATCGGATGCCGGGCGGCATTGTGTCAGACAAACATAAGTATGAACGGCAACTGGCAATTCTTTTTTGCCAAGGATATATCTACTGCCGATTCATTGGTTGAAAAAGGTTTTTATAGGCCGGAGTTTGAAGCAGAAGGATTTGTGTCAACTCCCGTACCCTCAAACTGGGCTATCCAGGGATTTGAGGAGCCTGTTTATCGCGGTTTCCCCGACGATAAAGCCGGCGAGGGGCTATACCTGCATCATTTTGCTGTGCCGGCCTCATTTGAGGGCAAGCGTGTGTTGCTGCATTTCGGAGGCGTGTGGAATTCGGCTGAGGTGTGGCTTAACGGCAAGTGGGCAGGACGCCATGACAGCGGTTTCACCTCGTTCTCAATGGATGTCACGCATCTTGTGAAAGCCGGTACGGATAATATGATTGCCGTGCGTGTACGTCAGGTATATCCCGGGTATAAGACAGACACTTATGACGATTGGACGCTTGGCGGGATTTATCGTGACGTGACATTGGAGTCTATGCCAGCTAAGCGGAGAATCGACCGTGTGAGAGTGAATACGAGAATGACAGGCGATGTCGATATCCGCGTGATGGTGGCTGACGAGCATAAGAACACTCTGCCCGGAAACTATCTCAGCCCGGGCAAGCCATATAAGTTACATCTCGTCCTGAGCAACCGGGAGGGCGAGACGGTGGCTGAGAAAAATATAGATATAAAAGCGCATACCGCCAACAGCCGTGAGACACGTGTGTCATTCAAGGTCGATGATGCGAATCTATGGACAGCAGAAACTCCCTATCTGTACACACTGCGCGCTGACCTGGTCGAGACAGGTGATGATTCACTGCCTTTCGTTTCACATTCAGTACAGCAGAAGATAGGTATACGTGAGATTTCGACACGTGACGGAGTGTTTCGCATTAATGGCCAGGCCGTTAAATTGCGTGGAGTGAACCGTCATGACGAGCATCCCGATGTAGGCCGTGCTACCACCCGCGAGCACTGGCTGGAGGATTTGAAGCTCATGAAGGCTGCCAACATAAATTATGTAAGAGCCTGTCACTACCAGCATGCCAAAGGATTTATCGATATGTGTGATTCTATCGGCATGTATGTGGGAGCTGAGGTGTCATTGGGAGGTGCCAATGCGATGATGTATAATCCTAATTTCCTCCCGGCGGCCATGTTGAGAACTGTTGAGACAGTAGAGCGTGACATCAATAATCCCAGTGTGGTATATTGGTCTGTCGGAAATGAGGACTCGTTTAAGGATATGCTTTTGCAGTGTGTAAGGACTATCAAAGGTCTTGATCCTTCACGTCCAGTGCTTTTGCCGTGGAATGCAGATGAATCTCTCCCGGAGGAAGTGGATATTCTCGCCCCACATTACTGGACGGCGCGTGAATATGACTCGATTGCACGTCATTCTACCCGTCCGATTATTACCACCGAGTATGTCCATGCTTATGGCAACCAGCGTTTTGGCGGTCTGGGCGAATGCTGGAAGGCATTCATGAAGCATCCTGCCGGAGCTGGCGGGGCAGTGTGGATGTGGGCCGATCAGGGCGTACGTACTCCCACGAAAAAAGACATCAGGGTATATCACAGCATCGAGAAAGAAGATGAGTATCTTCGTATAGATGGCCAGGGATGGGATGGTATCACTGACTCCGACCGTCGTCCCACTCAGGATTACTGGGAGGTGAAGGCTGTATATTGTCCTGTGGATGTGGCAGGTGTCAAATTGATAAAGGGTAAACCTTCTGCCGATAACAATTACAAGACCTCGACCATTGAATGTGAGTTATACAATGGTTACGATTTTACTGATCTGAATACAGTGAATATCGGCTGGGAGCTGTATGTTGACGGCAAACTGAAGGATAGCGGGACTAAGAGGCTTGATGCGGATCCCCATGCCATCGCAACGTTAAGTGTACCAGGTGCCAGAATCGGAATACTCAGGCCCGGTGAGACACCGTATATAAGGTTGACATTCACGGATGCGAACGGACATGAAATAGGGAAGCGGTCAGTGGAATTCAAACCCTCGGGTAACGAGTACATCGCTGCCAGAAAACAGATGTTTGTGATTGACAAGGCAACCGGCCTCCCGGAAGGATTTCGTCCCACTGTGTGGCATAAATTTAATGACGGCGACGAGATTATCCGCAACCGCAAAGGGCTGGATATGGAAAAATACAGCACGGAGGTTATTTCATCCTCGACTGAGAATCTGGATGGAAACACAGTCACAAATACAGTGGCCCGATATGTCGTGAATGATTCGACATATTTCGATGCGCGATATAGGACCGCTATCGACGGTCAAGGCCGTATGGTGATTGACTATGAAATCACTCCTTATTTTAAAGCCAAATATATCCCGGTGGTTGGTCTCGCCATGAAAATGAAGTCGTCCGACGCATTAAAACAGTGGTTCGGTCTCGGACCTGAAGAGGCTTATCCCAACAAGCGTACGGCACCGATGCTTGGACTATGGGACGGCACTGGCGTCTGCGGCACCCGTGCGATGCGCTGGGCCGATGTGGATAACTATCGTGTTTACTGCGACGGCTATCTTGACCGGGACAGTAAGGACAGCTCTGAGGTGCGATTCCTTTCACATGTACTCGGACGCTCCGAAAAGGGTAGGCTAAACTATCCCGAATATCGCATAGAGTCGGGTAAAACCTACAAGGGGAGCCTGACGGTAATCAGAAGATGAGATAGGTCAGATAGAAAGTCATTATATCCGATGTCTGTCATCCCATTTGCGGAAAGTCCGCAGGGATGGCAGGCATCGATTTTTTTACATCTCTTTACCACGTTGGTAATCAGTGGGTGACAATCCGAATTTCTTTTTGAAGATAGTGGCAAAATATTGCGGTGTAGAGAAGCCGGTCTCGTATGATACCTCTGAAACAGTCACATTTTCCGTCCTAAGCATCTCCGCTGCCCGTTCCAGACGTTTGTCGCGCAGATAATCGTTGGGCGTACATCCGGTAAGACCGCGGACTTTGTTATAGAAAGACGTGCGGCTCATGCCGAACTTTTCGGCCATGACATCCACCGAGAGCGATTGCGTCTTCATCTGCGATTCAATCAGCGTGTCGAGCGTCGTTATGAATTTCTTATCCTTTTCGTCGCGGATAATCTGGGGTAACGCAGGTTTTGCAGCCGTCTCGGAGGAATAGGCTATCTTCAGCATCTCACGTTGTCGTATCAGGGTGACGCACTGTGCTGTCAGGACTTTAATGCTGAAGGGTTTTCCGATATAGACATCCGCACCATCGCTTAATCCTTTTTCCTGCTTTTCCTCGGCATTGAGGGCAGTGAGCAGGATGACAGGGAGGGAATGCAGTTTTTTGTCGGCCCTGACCTTGCGGGTGAATTCAAATCCATCCATCCGTGGCATCATCACGTCGCTGATGATAAGTGAGAAATTCGATTCCGGGCGGTTGAGTATCTCCAATCCCTCGACTCCATCAGTAGCAGTCGTTACTCGGAAATATTTCCCGAGCTCAGTCCGCAGCATTTCGCTTACATCGTCATTGTCCTCTACAATCAAGACGTTGTAATCGTTCATCGGTTCGACTGCAAGCTTCTTATAGACACTGTCGAATCCTGCGGGACACAAATCATCTCCTTCGTGAAGGGCCGTATCGGTGTGCATGAAATCTGATGGCTGATATACCGACTCGTCAATCGGGAGCTGCACTTTGAAGATGCTTCCGCCCGAAGGATTTTCCTCATAGGAAATCTGGCCGTGGTGAACACGTACGAGCTCCTGGGTCAGATTCAGCCCTATGCCAATGCTCTCATAGGTAAGTTTCCCGGTAGCATAGCGTTCAAACAATCCGGCCTGCTGTCCTTTAGGGATGCCGACTCCGCTGTCGGTCACACTGATGCATAGCTGACCGTCCGTGTCGCTTACCTCGAGTGTGATGGTTCCCCCTCTTGGAGTATACTTGAATGCGTTTGACAGCAGGTTATATGTGATTTTGTCTAAATAGCCTCTGTCAACATATATCTCGAGTTTCTTATGTGACGTGCGAAACTGATAATTGATGTTGCGGTTCTCAGAGATACTGTGGAAATTGATATAGATGTTATATAGCATGCAGACAACATCAGTCTTTTGCAGCGAGAGTGTAAGTTTGCCGTTTTGCATCCTGCGGAATTCCAGCAGCTGGTTGATTAGCCTGAGCATCCGTTCCACATTACGCTTCATGTTTTTGAGTGGCTGATGCAGGTCTGACGGTACGGTTTTCACTGATTCGATACTCTCCATCGTACCTTGAATCAATGTCAGAGGAGTTCGGAATTCATGGGAAATGTTGGTGAAGAACCGTAACTTATACTCGGTCATCTGCTTTTCTACCGCAATCCGCTGGTTAAGTTCATTCATACGGCGCAATTGACGTAATATGGCTAAAATCACGATAATGGTTATGACAGCATAGATGAGGTATGCCCACCAGGTTGCCCAGACAGGCGGATTGATGTTTATTACAAGCGGAACCGCTTGCCCTCTCTGTTTATTTCTGACATATAGCGTATAGGTTCCCGGGGGCAGATTCTTGTAGGTAGTGGCGTGCTGTCCGTAAAGGCTCACCCAGTCCTTGTCGAAACCGTCGAGCATACACATGAACACACCCTTCTGATGCCCACCGAAATCAAGGTCTGAAAATCTGAATGTCAGGGTGTTCTGATTATGGGCTAAATTCAGTTCGCGACATTGGCTGACATCGCCATCAAACGGCTTTTCGTCACCAAGGTTATGGACCGGCACACCGTTAATGTCCAGTCCGGTCACTATCGGACGGTGATTCCCGGTCTCATTTCCGGCCATTCCGTCAATGACTATAATTCCGTCGAGCGACCCGAAAGCCATACGGCCGTCCGCGAGTCTGACAGCATTTCGTTCTGTGAAAGTGTTGCGAAGCTTGCTGTCAAAAAACATGAGGTTATGTAGCAGTCCGTTCGGGCGCTCGACGAACGACATACCTTTTTCTGTGCCGATGCAGATATTGTGATTCCTGTCCTCCGCGATGAGCTGCACCATGTCATTGGCCAGACCGTCATTTGTGCTCAGTTGTGTGTAAGAATCAGGTATGCAGGTTTTATTTGACCCGTAAAAAACGCCTTCTCCCATTGTGCCTATCCAGATGTCGCGGTCGGCGGATTCATACAGGCACATAATGGGCCGGTCCATTATTTTCGTGTAACTTTTCGGATTGCAGATAAGCGAATCTGGATTAAAGACATACAGTCCCTTCTTGGTTCCGAGCCAGAAGTCGCCTCGGCTGTCTTCGAGCAACACTCTCGGGGCAAGTTTCGGTATATCATCGAGATATGAATATTCCTTATAGTCTCCATCGTTGTATACGATACGTTTTAGCGCACTGTTGATTCCGCATAGCCACATACGTCCTTTCCTGTCCTTCAATATGCAGTCCACCCGTCCCTTGCCGTAATTCTCTCCATGGATGTTAAGGCCGTTGTTGCGTGAGCCGAGCCACAGTTCGCCATTTCCGTCGACACATGCCGAGATATAGTTTCTGCCATCCAGATCAAGATGTGAGATTGATTTGAGCTCATCGCTGGAAATACCTACCATTCCAACCATATCTGCCACTACAATCCGGCCGTCACCGAGCCTGTGAAGCATTCGTACCTCGCTGCTTTTTTCTGCGCCGGTGGTATTGATGTCAATGACGGAATAGTTCCGTTGCCGCATCTTGAGACACGTCACCCCATGATATTCGCCTGCAATCCAGATGTTCCCATCCACGTCCTCCATCATCGAGACAATATGGTCCGTATTGATTATATGGCCGGGATAGTTGCGGTCGATTATTTTGAGCTCTCCAGTATGAGGGTTGAATATCCGTAATCCGCATCCGTTTGTCGAAACCCAGACAAGACCGCGCCGGTCTGTTATGACAGTGCATCTGACCCGTTGTGTCAGTTTGAAAAGCTGAGGGGTCGCCACATTGAACGTGTAGGACTCCTTTGTGTCATGCTTTGTATAAGTCAGGTTGCCGTCAGGCAGAAGGACAGCTTTATTTCCCAGATTGTCACTGAAAACTTTATTCGTCGAATTGAAGAAAAACTGGCCATGAGGGTTTGTCTGTGCAAGACTCTCGTCTGAAAGCATCTCGCAGTTATAGCCGTCATAGCGAAACACGTTATAGCGTCCGTAGAAATATATGTATCCGATTGAGTCCTGACGTATGGATTGGATATTATTGTCGGGCAATCCATTGTCGTTATTCAGATGGAATGCTATTATCTCACTTTCTCCATAGGCCAGGAAAGTAATGATTGACGACAAGATAATCAGCAGGAACTTTTTCATGGTGATATTTCTTTCGCCGGTTCAATGGCAGTAATGAAACGATAGGGATGTCATAAGGTCATGGTGCTATATATAAGCAAGTACAAATTTAGTGCTTTTTATTTAGTTTTTGCTTGAGCAGATTGAAAAAATGACCTGCTTTTGGATATTGTGCACAAATTAAAACATTTTTGTACGATAACAAACATGCGGTTGCGGCAATCGTGATAGCTTTGTGTCCGAAATCGAATAATAACTTACCATGATGTATTATATATGATTAGAAAAGTAGTTTTGTGTATATTGTCCGTCATCGCTCTCGGTGTGTCGGCACAGACCTTCGAAGAGATGTACGGTGAATTTAAGAGGGTGCCGGATTCGACCCGCACCAAGGTCTGGTGGTTTCATGGCGAGAATAAGACTACCGCCGAAGGTATCACTGCCGATCTCGAGGCTTACAGGCGGGCAGGTGTGGGAGGTGTGGTGTACTATGACCAGCAGCATGGCCCTGGCACTCCGGATGCGATGCCCGCGATGAGCCGTGAGTGGTGGGAGATGTTGAAATACGCCGCCCTGGAGGCAAAGCGTCTGGGACTGTCGTTTGAGGTCAATATCTCAAACGGCTATGTATGCGGCGGTCCATGGATTACACCAGAGCTGGGTATGCAGGCCGTCTTCAGCCGTGACACTCTGGTGAGAGGGGGACGGCATTACAGGGGCAAGCTGCCTGTGCCACATCGTAAGGGCGCACATGATATTGCCGTACTTGCATTTCCGGCAAAGGCCGGATATAGGGAGGATGTAAGATGTCTGCCCGGCGGGTTCACCACAAACGACTCGACAACAGTTCTTCTGGCCTCGTTTGACAGGCCATTTACCGCACGTTCATTTTCATATCGGTCTAATGGCTACAGCAAAGGTGCGCAAAGCATCATGAATGTGCCATGTGATCCGCAGGAAGATTTTTGTGGCGACAATTTCACGCTTCTCCCTCCGCTTGGCGAGCTGGAGGTGAGTGATGACGGTAAGGTATGGCGCAAAGTGACCGTGTTGAGACCCTGTTACCGCATGCAATCACTGTGTCCAAATTTCACGATCAGTTTTCCGGCGACGACAGGCCGTTATTTCAGGCTTAACCTTCACGGCTGGTGGAAGAAAGACCGTCAGACCAAAGCGATGATTGGAGACAGGGCGGCCACCTCCGAGCTGCAGTTGAGCAATGTGGTGCTGTCTGCCCGTGCTCTTACTGACCGGTGGGAAGAGCGTGCCGCCTATTGTTCGGAATACATTCGACCTGCGTTGACGCCCGATTATAGCGGTGACGAGGTGATAGACCGGGCCCAACTTCTCAATCTCACCTCAAAGCTTGATGAGAACGGAATATTGGACTGGACGGCACCTGAAGGGACTGACTGGAAAGTGGTGCGGTTCTTCTATGCTCCCACAATGGGTAAGACAAAGCATGGACGAAAGAATCTTTTAGGTCTGGAATGTGACAAACTGAGTGTCCGAGCAGCCGAACATCACTGGAACAATTATGCGCAGGTCATTATTGATTCACTCTCGGCCATCGGATGCCATCCTTCGGGTATCTGTATGGACAGTCATGAAGCCGGTTCCCAGAACTGGACGCATGATTTTCCGGCACTCTTTCAGGAAAAGCATGGCTATGATGTGATTCCTTGGCTTCCTGCCATGCAGGGATATATCGTCGAATCAGTCGATGCGACTGAAAAATTCCTTCGCGATATGCGGCGTACTATTGCCGACGGTGCGAATGACCGCTATTTCACCACGCTTCAGCGCAAGGCTACTGAAGCTGGAGTGCATTTCACCGCCCAGGCCATGGGTAACGGTCAGAGTTTCTGCTCGGACAATCTTGCCGCAAAGGGAATTGTTGACCGTCCGCAAGGTGAGTTCTGGACCCGTATGCATGACGGTGCCTATGACATCAAGGAAGCTGCTTCGGCTGCACATCTATATGGTCATCAGATCGCTTCGGCAGAGGCATTTACCGATTTCTGTTATAGACATACCTTCGGGAGTGTGAAGGACGAGATTGATATGGCCACAGTATTCCAAGTAAACGATCTGGTGGTTTGCGCTTCCGAATCGCAGCCATGGCTTTCTCCGGCAAAAATCAACACAGGTTACAATCGCGACTATGCGCTGAACCGTCAGAACACAATGTGGCCTTTCTCCAATGGTTTCTGGGATTATCAGGCTCGTAATAACTATATGATGCGTCAGGGCAAGCCGGTGGTTGACATACTTGTTTATGTGGGTGATGAGACTCCGATGAAATTATTGGCTCATCGTCTGCCTGTTATTCCTGAAGGGTATGATTTTGATGTGTGCTCGACCGATGGACTTAAGCAGACGAACGTCGCGGATTATAAATTGCTCGCAATTGAGAAGACAGCCGTTGTGCGACCTGAGACCGAGGAACTGATAGCCCGGTTGAAGGCCGACGGGATGCTGGTATTTGATAACCGCGTTCAGGCCGACGACGAAATGGAGGGAATGCTGTCGGACGGTGGTGTGCGCCCGGATCTGCAGATCAAAAGTCGCCGCACTGCTCTTGACCGCGTGTTCTTCACGCATCGCCAGACCGGGAATGCCGACATATATTTTCTTGTGAACCATTCAAGAGATCATGAGTTCGTCGATTCGGTAATCATGAGGACCGGGTATGATGTAGCCGAATGGTGGAATGCGATTGATGGCTCACGCAAGAAACTCGTCACCCGACGTACCCCCCAAGGTGTGAAAACCATGCTTAGGCTAAAACCTGGAGAAGCAGGTTTTATAGTGGCCAGCCGGAATGTCACGCCGGGGCTTGATACCTACAGTACGGCCTCAAATGAATATGTCACCCCGGTCAAAGGCTCCTGGAAGCTCACGTTTGACACACTGCTTGGTGGTCCGAAGAACCCGGTGCTCTTCTGTGACGAGCTTGTCGACCTGGCTCAATCCGATGACCCTGATATCCGTTATTTCTCCGGGCTTGTGACCTATGAGAATTCCTTTGATGTCCCGGAAAAAAGAAAAGGCTCTGAACTCTCATTACGCATTCCCGGACTGCAGGGTGTGGCGCAAGTCTCTGTCAATGACTCCGTCGCCGGGATTATCTGGTGTGATCCTTGGGAAATTGACATAACCCCCTTCGTAAAGAGTGGAAAGAACACGTTGCGAATTGATGTGCGTACTCCATTGGCGAATCGTCTGATTGGTGATGCCTCGTTACCCGAGTCTCAGCGGAAACTATACACATATACGCAACTGTACACTCCCGACAATCGTCCTGTTCCGTCCGGAATAATAGGAGAGGTCCTCCTGTGCACATCGGGCAGCGGGAGTCCTGAGGCTGCCGGTCAAAAAGAATCTCCGGCATGGGACGACACGAGACGTCGCAACTGGGATAACCGTTTTAAAGAGGTCAGTATCCTGTCATCAACCGATGGTATGCCACAGAATGCATACATTTACAAGAGCACACAGCCCTCTGCGCCCCTTATTGTCAGTCTCCATACCTGGAGCGGCGATTATCGCCAGAACGATCCAATCTCTTTAGAGGTTGCGCAAAAAGACTGGAATTATATCCATCCTGATTTCCGCGGCCCGAACAAGCGCAACGAGGCGCTTGTCAGCCCGATTGTCATTCAGGATATTGAAGATGCGATTGTCTGGGCGGTCAAGGAAATGAACGCAAATCCTGATGAGGTCCATGTGGTCGGAGTCAGTGGTGGCGGTCTAGCCACACTGGCCGCTTTCATGCAGGTTCAATATCCCGTTAAATCGTTTTCCGCATGGGCCCCTATCAGTGATATTGAAGCCTGGTATTGGGAATCGCGTGGACGTGGGCAGAATTATGCCAATCATATCATGCAGGCAATCGGGCGCGACGGTGTCATTGATGCCGGAGAGGCTATCCGCCGTTCACCTCTTCATCAGGCCTACCCCGGGAAGCTCCGAAAGGATGTCCCTCTCTACATATATGAAGGATGTCATGACGGCTATAAGGGCAGTGTGCCCGTCAGCCATTCGCTCCTGATGTATAATCGCATTGCCGCCGAACGCAAGTATGGCATCTCAGACCGCAATAAAATTTTCCGCAAGGCCGAAAAGGATAACCGTCTCCTCTCACAGGATGAGGTGATGGATATGGTCATCAAGAGGCTTAACCCGGATGCAGACCCCTCGCAGACTATTCTGGGACGCCAGGTGTATCTTCATCGCGAAATGGAAAATGTGAGCATAACCGTTTTTGAGGGTGGTCACGAGCAGCTGCCCGGCGCATTGGAACTTATACCTGTAAATAATAAACTGTAAAATCATTGATAGATTGGCTCGATATGACACGATGGATTAATCTTATGACCCGTCAGACTGGGTGTCCTCTTGAGCATTGTATATAGACAGAAGATCGGTAAAAATAAAAACTACGTCCGAGAGGGGGATGATTTATTAATTTCTGCAGCCATCCCCGTTACCACAGACTATGGCGGGGATGGTTTTGCCTTTAATTCTGCAAAATATGGCAATCAGGAATCTAAATAATTGTCATTCAATCCTGTTTTGTACAAAATTATACGATTTTGGATGATATCGAACTACTGCATATCAGTCAAAGATATAATTTTGGAGCAGATATGAAATCGGAAAAAGAGAGATAATATAAACGCCTTAATAATTAATAACCATTAAATCAAATTACAAGATGAAAAGCAGTTCAACAAGTAACTGTTCGAAGCTCTTGACCGCCATGCGGCGCGGCTTCCTGGTTGCCCTATTCGCGATACTGTCTATCTCAGTATTTGCGCAGGGCAAGACTGTCTCGGGTGCCGTCACCGACAAGGACGGCGAGCCGCTCGTCGGCGTGAGCGTCCTTATCAAGGGGACTTCCTACGGAGTAGCTACCGACCTCGACGGCAACTACACTCTGAAGAACGTCGCAAAAGACGCCGTCCTCGAATTCCGCTACGTGGGTTGCGAGCCTCAGGACATCAAGGTGGGTAATCAGACCCGTATTGACGTCAGGATGCAGGAGGATTCCGCAGTCCTTGACGAAGTGGTAGTGGTCGGTTACGGTGTGCAGAAGAAGAGCGACGTTACCGGCGCACTCAGCCATATCAGCGCTGAGGAACTCCAGAGCCGCCCCGTCAGCAACGCCTTCGAAGCACTTCAGGGCAAGGCTGCCGGTGTCGACATCACCACCAGCGAGCGTCCCGGTACCGTGGGTGACATCCGCATCCGTGGCGAGCGTTCACTCACAGCCTCCAACTCACCTCTTTATGTTGTCGATGGTGTGCCCCTGATGTCCGGCTCCGGCATCGAGACCCTCAATCCCCGTGACATCGAGTCAATCGACATCCTCAAGGATGCCTCCGCCACCGCCATCTACGGTTCACGCGGTGCCAACGGTGTCGTGATTGTCACCACCAAACAGGGTAAGGCTGGTCAGTTCTCACTCAACTACGCAGGCTCCGTCACCTGGCAGAATCTCGTGGACAGAAGCCCCGCCATGAGTGCTGCACATTTTATCGACTACCGCCGCTGGGCAGCTTACAATTCCGACCCCTCCAAGTATGCGGATCCTCGTACCCCGACCCGCGAGAGCGACGAAATCCTCTTCGGTATACTTGATGACCCCGTCGCCTATAATAACGTGATGAACGGATGGGCTTCAGGTTCGTGGAATCCTGACAACGTGATTGATTACGACTGGACTGGGAATGCGCTCCGCACAGGCTTCATCCACGAGCACACCGTCAGCGCATCGGGCGGTACCGAGAAGATGAACGCTTTCGGTTCGTTCGGCTACCTCAGCAACGACGGTACCCAGCACGGTCAGGAATATGACCGTTACACTGCGCGTCTCGGCATCAATATCACTCCTGTGAAATGGATGACCATCGCGATGTCAATGAACGCTTCCCGTGAAAAGCAGGATTACGGTATGTCAAAAACTTATGCACCCTCAAGCACAAACTCAGCGTCCGGCATCTACGATCTCTACAAGAAAGCTTACCGCTGGGCTCTTCCTTATGACGAGGAGGGTAACCGCATACAGTTCCCCGGCGGTGACACCGGCGCATATTGCCCCGTCAACGAATGGGAGCACAACATCTCACAGCGTGAGACTTACCGTGTGCTCGGCTCATTCTCGGCTCAGCTCCATTTCGGTGAGATCTGGGCTCCTCTCAAAGGTCTTGACTACAAGATTGCCCTCGGCCCCGACTACCGCAACTGGCGTCAGGGCGACTATATCGACACCCAGTCGGCTTACAAGTGGATGAACAAGAAGAACAATCAGGCACGATGGCAGCAGCGCCGTGATTTCTCATGGACCCTCGACAACATGATTACCTATAACAATACCTTCAACAAGGTTCACAACGTTGGCCTTACACTCCTCCAGACCGCATCAAAGTGGAACTATGAGAGTGCAGCCATGAGTCTGGAGGGTCTTGAGCAGGATATGTACAAATGGAACGCCATGGGTTCGCTCGACATCACAAATAAGGCTAACGCCGCAAGTATGAGCACGGATCTTAACGAACGTCAGCTCGAATCCTACATGATTCGTGTGAACTACGGCTACGCCGACCGCTATCTCCTTACTGCGTCAGCACGTTGGGACGGTGCCTCGCAGCTCTCTGAGGGGCGCAAATGGGCTTTCTTCCCCTCCATGTCACTCGGTTGGCGCATCCAGCAGGAATCATTTCTCCGTGACATCCAGTGGCTAAACAATCTGAAAATCCGCGCAGGTGTCGGTACAACCGGCAACTCCGCTATCAGTCCCTATGCGACTCTTGGACAGATCCAGTCAATCTATGTCCCCACAACCGAGGGTTATGATAAAGCCTATCTGACCAACGACGGTGCCTATTTCAAGAATCCTGTCATAATGGCCAACACCGAGGTGGGCTGGGAAAAGACTACCCAGTGGAACTTCGGTATCGACTACGGTTTCCTCAACAACCGCATCAATGGTAGCCTCGAGTTCTATACCTCAAAGACCAAGGACCTGCTCCTCAACATGAGGATACCTACCGTGACCGGCTACGCTTCCACTCTCGCCAACATCGGCAAGACCTCAAACAAGGGTGTCGAGATTACCATCAATGCCATTCCCGTCGAGACCCGTGACTTCACATGGAACACCTCGTTCAACCTGAGCTGGCAGAAGGATAAAATCGACGAGCTGTCAAACGGCAAGGAAGACGACATTACCAACAGCTGGTTCATAGGCGAACAGCTCGGCGTGTTCTACGACTACTCAACTGACGGCCTCTGGCAGGATACCCCTGAGGATCATGCCGAGATGGCAAAATGGAAAGAGAAGAGCGGATACAATTTCACCCCGGGTATGGTGCGTCCACATGACGTGAACGGTGACTATACAATGGATAACGAAGACCGCGTGATTGTCGGCAACAAGCGTCCTACCACCACCGTAGGCTGGACCAACATCTTCAACTACAAGGGCATCGAACTCAGCTGCCAGATGTATGGCCGTTTCGGATATTGGGTGAATCAGCCGCAGCACCTCTTCGGCTACGGTAACATCGGCGAGGCAGTTGATTACTGGACACCCGACAACACCGGTGCGGAATTCCAGAAGCCGATCCTCACCTCAGTGCAGACAGGCGATGTCGACCAATTCTCCAAGCAGCATGGCTACAAGAAAGCAAACTTTATCCGCATGCGTAACATTTCGCTCGGATATACCCTCCCCAGCCGCCTCCTCGAGAAGGTCCAGCTCAAGAATGTGAAGGTTTACGGCCAGGTCATCAATCCGTTTGACATATACCAGTCAGTCAACGGCTTTGACCTCGACACCGGCGAGACGTTCTATAACCGCAGCTGGGTAATCGGTCTCGAGCTCGGTTTCTAATCTGACACCTAAAATCTTAAACACGAAAACGACAATGAAACTCAACAAACATATCGCAATTGGTATTCTCCTCGCAGCAGCCGGATTTACTGCCTGCCAGAGCGATTTCCTTGATGAGGAAATGACCACCGATTATTCGACACAGTACTTTGACACCCCTGAGGGTATCCAGTCTCTGACTCTCTCACTCTACGGCCATATCCGCTGGATAGGCGGATATGAGACACAGGGCTATAGTGCGTTCATGGGCGGCACTGACGAATTCGGCGGCGGCACTGACCAGCCTAACGAGATGTGGAATACCTATGACGTGCGCATGGCTCCGACATGGGTGACCATGAACGGCAATACCGGTACGAACAAACATTTCTGGGACGAGGTATACTATGGTATCGCCTCCGCCAACATCATCATTGCCAAGGCGGGTGTTATCCCTGACGAGGCTCTCCGCAACTCATGTCTCGCACAGGCATATTTCCTCCGCGGCTATAATTTCTATCTGTTGACATCACAGTTCGGCCACTGCGTGCTACAGACTCAGTCCGCATCAGGTATCGTCCGTAATTTCGAACGCGCCACCTCCCAGCAGTGCTGGGAACAGGTGATCTCCGATCTCCGTACTGCCTTTGGGCTTTTCGAAGGGGAGACCAACAGTCTCGCAGGCGTACCTGTGGGCTGGACAAAGGCAACCGCCGGTCATTTCCTCGCAAAGGCACTCCTCTTCGCCGCTTCAGAGCGCAACGCCGACTGGAACAGTGCAGTCAAGGAACAGTATCTCCGCGAGGCTCTTGAGGCAGCCAACTATACCATCAGCGCCCGCTCACTTGAGAATGACGTAATTGACGTCTATGGAGACTGGTCAGGTGTGAATTGCCCCATTGAGAAGAGCAATGAGCTTCTCATGGTCGCCGCACACGACGACAATTTTTCCGGCCGTACAGCTGCCCGTAACCCTGGAGCTTTCTTCAATCCGCAGTTCTCAAATTTCGCCAACACCACCCTCGGCACGATGCGCGGTTGTATCACCGGTGGAAAAGACATGCAGCGTTTCCGTCCCACCGAGTACACACTCTCAGTGTTTGACAATGTGAATGACGCCCGTCTTTGGAAATCGTTCGGTACCGTCTACGGAACTGCGGTCGAATACGTAGGCAATGAGCATACCGGTCCTGTCCATATAGGTGACCCCTCCATTATATTTATCATAAATAAGAAGGATGAACATGCTTACGACAAGTTCACATTCGGAGCCGCACGTTACCAGACCGAGTCGAATTTTGTCGATGAGGCAGGGCGCATCCCCGAGGCAGGACGTAAACAGGAGCACAAAGGCACATCCACATTCTCCGGGAAGCCTAACCAGCCTATTCTCAACTCATGGATTCTCTACCAGAATGGCAAGTTTGTGGGCAATGATTTCGGTTACATCCAAACCGCCGCTTACGGTTCACGTGGCAGCAATATGTTCCCCGGTGTAATCAAGCACACTTGCGGTCATCTGAAAGGATTCTCCGCCGATGAAGGCTCTCGTGACATCATCCTTGCCCGTCTTGCCGAGACCTATCTTGTACGTGCTGAAATCAAGGTGCGCCTTAACGATTACACAGGCGCGAAGGAAGACATCAATGTTCTCCGCAAGCGTGGCGCATGGCATCAGGGTGAGAACCGCAGCTATTTCGTTGACGGTTGCTACACTGCCGCAGCCAATTCCCCCCATGTCACTGCCAAAGATACTTACGTCAAAGCCAACGACGGTTGGAACCTCGGCATGAATACATATTACCTCTCCAATCCCGGCCTCCCCGTGACTTACGCAAGCACAGAGAGCGAGATGACCGACTGGGATTGGGACAAACTCCCCGCCGAGGATGAGGCAATCCTCGCCAAGCTCGGTGTCAGCAGCAAGTTCGACCGCGCGCTCAATTTCATCCTCAACGAGCATACCCGTGAGCTCGTGGGTGAGATGGTGCGTTGGGAGCATCTCTCACGTACCAAGACCATCGAGACCCGCGCCGTGAAGCTCAACCCGGACGTGACATTCTTCGACCCCGCCAAGCACTATGTACGTCCGCTTCCCCAGGATTTCATTGACAACCTCCAGAATCCGGACGGAACCAACCTCTCGGACTCAGACAAGAAAGCATGGCAGAATCCCGGCTATTGATGTAAATGATAAATAGGTGCATAGATAAGATTAGATAATATGGTTCAATTTAAGTATTGAGTATTAGTAAATGGTTTGTAATGGAGGCTGTGTCGCAATTAAAGTTTACGGCACAGCCTCTTTTTTGTACTTTGATATTTGGATTTTTTTAAGGTGACAGATCTTTGAGAATTTTTCCAAAATATCCGGTTCTCAGGTGATAAGAATCTGGATATATGCAGACAGGCCAAAATACCGCATAATACAGGTTTTTTTAGAAATAAATATAATGGATTAATAAATAGAGCGCAACGTTCAACATCCATATTAGGATTTTTAAAATTGATTTTTTACAAAGGCTGCGATTGGCTCCCATAGTGAAATCATACCGACTATCTTACATAAACTCACGCCAGACTTGCGGATAATATGATGGACGTTGAGGTGCCGCAGTTCCTTCTGGATGCCAGCCATACAGTTCATAGGAACGATACTTTAGGACATCAATGACTGCACTAAAATAGTCTGAAAGATTAGCTAAAATACGAGGGATTAATACTAAGTTTGCTAAAAGAGTATCAATGAAATTCTATCAGGATTAACCCAAATGGCAGTAGCTGCAATTATGTTTATCAATTGCGGTTCGATCGACTGAAACATATCTAATGATGTTATTTCATCGCCATCGAACACTCTTTTATGCTTGGGATTCATAAAAATATGTCAAGTTGGCTGTATTAATAAAAGTTAATAGGTTCAAATCCGATTTATTCAGGTCGGTTTATGAAGATTTATTTCGTTGATACGGGGTGTTGGGTCGGTTGATGCCGCGTTGGCACGGGCTTAAATTTAAAAATTGCAAGCGATTGAAAATTAATCACTTGCAATTTTGTATGGTGCCCAGAACAGGGGCAATAATTTTGAATCAATATGGTTCAAGTTGAATTTTTAGTGAATTGAACAATTTGGGGTAATATGCTGTTATTCAATTAGATTAAATCGAAATAAATCGAGCTTAATGCCCTTCAGACTCGAACCTGATTCGTTAAAATTCACTCTTGGTTGACACGGCGTTGACACGGAGACTATTGGTTAATTCGGTGTTAATTATTAACTTTGCGTTGACATCAAAACATAAAATCTCTCTAAAATGGCAACTATTGCAAGAAATATCACGAAGGGAACTAACCCTTCAGGACGCGCGGAACTACTCCTCCGTCTCTCTGTATCCCGCAATCTTGTGGTCCGTCTTAAGACTGGATTGTGGATAGATCCCAAGCGATTCAACAAGGGCGAATTTTCTATGCCTCGCGATGCTCAGGAAAAAGCCGAGGTTCGCGCGATCGAGGACAAACTCATAGCAATAGAGCGCTTCCTCATCAACCTATGCGAAACCACGCCATCCGATGTGCTGAATAAAGATTACGTCCTCGACCAGCTCGACCGCTTTCTAAATCCCCCCAAGGTGAAGGAGAAGCCTCAGCCGCGTGAGAAGAGTTTCTTCGAGATCTTTGAGGATTATGCCACTCGAAGCACTATATCAGAATGGCGCACAAAGCATCTTCGTGTTTTGAAGCGAGCCCTCATGCGCTATGAGCTTTACGTAAGAGCCAACGGCAAAAAGCGATTCAAGATAGAGCTGTCTAAGTTCACCGTTGACGACATAAACGCTTTTGAGAAGTTCCTTCGCTCCGAACATGAAATCTACACCAAATACCCGCAGATTTACGAAAAAGTTCCGGCAGATACTCACTCTGTGAGGAAGAAACCTCGTCCGGAGCCGAAAGGCGACAATACTATCGTCGGCTTGTTCGGATATTTCCGGGCATTCTACAAGTGGTGTCGTGAGCAGGAGTTGACAACCAACGATCCGTTTGCCAAATATACCGGCAAAACTACGGAGCGTTACGGTACGCCCTACTACATCACCATCGAAGAGCGTGATCAGATTGCCGACTATGACCTTTCTGACAACCCTTCTCTGGAGGCACAGCGGGATATTTTCATCTTTCAGTGCCTTATCGGTTGCCGTGTGTCTGACCTTTTGGCTATGACCCACAACAGCATCATCAATGGCGCGATTGAGTATATTGCCCAGAAGACCGCCGGAGAACGTCCGAATGTAATCCGCGTGCCTCTGAACAGCAGGGCAAAGGCTCTTATCGACAAGTATAAAGACCGAGAGGATTTGGACGGAAAGCTCTTCCCTTTCATTAGTTCACAGAAATACAATGTCGCCATCAAGAAAATTTTCAAGACTTGTGGCGTGACCCGAATGGTGACTGTGCTTAATCCCACCACAGGCAAGGAAGAGAAGCGCCCCCTTGATGAGATTGCCAGCAGCCACTTGGCACGACGAACCTTCATTGGCAACCTCTACAAAAAAGTAAAAGACCCCAACCTTGTAGGTTCTCTCAGCGGCCACACCGAGGGTAGTCGCGCATTCGCCCGCTACCGTACCATCGACGACGACATGAAGAAGGAACTCGTCAGCCTACTCGACTAATGACATGGATAGTAAAGGCTCAAAAATTCACATAAATTTTGTAATAATCCTATACATCCTGCGCTTAAGGAGTGGAGGGACATCAGATGTCGGTAAAATGATGCTAAAAATGTCCCTGTAAAGCAACCGTCTCCTTCCCGTTAAAATCTGCCATTCAAAGGAAGAACGATAATGAGGGTAAAAGTGAAGGTAAAAATGAGGGTGAAAATGATGGTAAAAAACTTTCTTTTCTTCAACAATCTATTTTTAAACTCATTGAGCAAAATCCCTACATCAGTATGGTTGAAATGGCAGACCAAATAGATGTTTCAATAAGTACTATTGAAACAGAAATTCCAAAAATGGCTCATATTATCAGACATATTGGTTCAAAGAAAGGTGGTCACTGGGAAATTATTGATTGAGCGATACAAAACTTCGTTTGAAAACACAATTACCGCTTCAAGACCGAGCATGGGATTGAAGCGGTAAGTTTTTATGGACCTGTGAAAGCAATGAGAGGTGAGGCGGTCTTCCGGGTTGGCGGCGTTATGCCGACAAAAGGTGACGGGCTTCGCCTGACACCCGTTGTCCGCATAC
>ENA-OPCN01000944-OPCN01000944.1-human-gut-metagenome-genome-assembly--contig:-NODE-944-length-22509-cov-3.149105_pt1 | contig 22509 bp, 20 predicted proteins | sample MGYA00241567_ERZ501485 | MGnify/ENA primary metagenome ERZ501485 (study PRJEB25962, sample SAMEA2042579) | human gut metagenome | biome: human gut; feature: human-associated habitat; material: faeces...
GGCAGACCTCCCGGGAGGAAGAAATGAAAGACAGAATAGACAGGACAGGAAAAACAAGAAAGAACGATAAAAAATACCAAGACGATGAACAGACTGGAAAAACTATTTGAAAACAAGGGAAAGGACATCCTTTCGGTGTATTTTACCGCGGGTTTCCCTCATCGGGACGATACGGTGGAGATCATTCGTGCGCTGGCCGACTCCGGCGTGGACATGATCGAAGTGGGCGTACCGTTTTCCGATCCGATGGCCGACGGAAAGACGATCCAGGGCAGCAGCACGGTGGCTCTGCGCAACGGGATGACCCTCGGCTTGTTGCTCGATCAGGTGGAGCAGGCGCGCAGCCAGTGCGAGATTCCGCTGGTGCTGATGGGCTATCTGAACCCGATGATGCAGTACGGGATCGAGCGCTTGTTCCAACGCTGCAAGCAGGTGGGGATCGATGCGCTGATCGTCCCCGACCTTCCCTTCGGAGAGTACATGGAGCATTACAAGCCTTTGTGCGATCGGTACGGATTGCCCATGATCATGCTCATCACCCCGGAGACTTCTCCCGAGCGGATCCGGCAGATCGACCAGCACTGCGGAGGATTTATCTACATGGTCTCTGCGGCAGCCACTACGGGTACGCGCGAGGATTTCTCGCCGGAGCAGCTCGACTATTTCCGCCGGATCGATGCGATGGGGTTGGACAACCATCGTTTGATCGGTTTCGGGATTTCCAACCCGCAGACTTTCCGGGCGGCGTGCCGTTACAGCAGCGGGGCGATCATCGGCAGCCTGTTTATCCAGGCTCTGGAGCGAAACCCGACTCCCGAGGCGGCGGTACACGATCTTTTGCGCACGATAGGCAGGGAGTGAGAAAAAAGGGGGGGGCAAATATTTTGTTCCGGGGAGGTCCATCCTAAAAAAGGATTTCCTACATTTGTAAAGAACCCCGGGTGTGTCCGGGAAATGTCCCACCTAAAACCTAATGATGATGAAAGCACAGAGTTTGTTCGCATTTTTGGCCGGCGCGGCAGTAGGCGCAGCGGTGGCCTTGCTGGTCGCTCCCGATTCGGGGGTAAACACGCGCAAGAAGATTGCCCGCACGATCCGTCAGGAAAAGGAAAAAGCCCTCGAACGCGTGGGGGAATGCCTGGAGGAAACGGCGCATCAGGTCAGTCGGAAGGCCGCCAAATCCGCCAAGGAATAACCGATGGACGGGTATAGAACTTCCGAAGACGCCCGCACGGACTCCACGTGGAGCGAACGGACGGTGGCAGACCTGAAAGACTACGCCTGGTGCCGTGCCGACAGCGCGCGTCTGGCGCTGATCGACAACTTGGCCCGGCTGTTCAACACGCTTTTTGCCGTTGCGGTGCTCATCGTCCTGGCGGGGATCGCTACGGTATTTTTGGCGATGGCCCTTACCTGGGCTTTGGCTTTGTGGATCGGTTCGCTGCTCTATGCGCTGCTGATCATCGGCGGGGTGTTCCTGCTGGCAGCTTGGGCGGTGTATCTGCTCCGGGATCGGCTCATCGTGGACCGGGCGGTACGGATGCTGGGGCGGATGGTACACGACGCGACGAAGGTGAAATATTCGACGGAGGGAAAGCGCGATGGAGAGGATTGACTACCGACAGTTGAAAACCCTGTCCGACGTGAAGGCGGCGCGGGTCCGTGTGAATACGCAGTTGGAGCGTGTGGAGGGGCGTTTGAAGGAGGATTACCGCCAGGCGGCCCGGTTGTTCGACTTCGACTATCTGGTCGAAGCGGCCTCGGCTAAGGTGGCTTCGTTTTGCGGAGTGATCGAGGCGGCGGTGTCGGGTTACCGGATGGTGAGCCAGTGGATCGGACGTCTTCGCTCGCCCCGGCAAGAGGAACCTCCGCAGGAAGAGAGAACAACGGACGAATGAAAAAACACGAAAATCCCGCCGAAGCGAATGTTCGGCGGGATTTTTTTTTCGCGGCGGCGGATTTTTCTATGCGGTTTTCCCTCGGACGGCTTTTGGATGGAAAAAGTCAGGCGGGCTTTTGCCCGCCTGAGAATGTCAAAGATCAATCGTACCAGTTTTTGAAACTGCGCAACAAGTTTTGCTCCCCGTCGAAAACCAGCGTGAGGGTGGGATAGTCCGAAACACAGACCAGGAGCAAGAAATCATCCTCGTCCATCGGAGCGGGAGAGTCTTTTCCGCCTTTTCGGAGTGCCTTTTGATAGTCCTTTCGGATCAGTTCCCGCTGTACCCGCAAGCGTTTAAGGATGCTGCGGTAGTCTTCCTTGGGGATGTGTCCTTTCAACAGTTCGAGGTTTTCTTCGGCCGGGATGTAAAATTCGGGACCTGAGGTGGAGAAGTCGGGAAAAAACAGGACGACCGGTTTGCCCTGGATACTGTCGCACAGGATAAAGGGGAAGGTTGGCAGAAAGTTGATGACGGTATAGGTGATGTCATAACGCAACGAATCCAACTGCCGCCCCGAGTGGTAGGACTGACAGAACACCGAGATCCCTCTCTGGGCATGATCCGGATCTTGCCCGTGTCTCTGCTCGAACTGTTCGATGTGTTCGCGCAAGACCTTGTTTCTGATCCGGTGGGGAACTGCCGGCATGGGGAGTGTGTCGGCGAGGGCAGCCTGGGTTTGCTCCTGGTCGGATACTTCGTTGGCCGCCGTGCCCAGTGCCAGGCCCAGGACCAGGCAAAAGCACAGGCCGATGCTCCAAAAAAACAGGGTGCGATTCATAGGGATACCTCCTTTATTTAGTTATGAATGATAAACCTATAGGTTCATATCGATAATTACCTAACATACGATAAACAATACCAAGATTGATAATATGGGCACTTTTAACTACTTTAAAAATATCTTCATCACGACAACTAATCCCTATATTTGGCTCGTCAATAACATGAGTATGAGTGTAATCTTCTACAGGAACCCATTCTGTCTTAAAAAGTCTTTGAACTTTTACTTTAACTTTCCCGTTTTCAATCCTATGAGGGATGTGTTCTGCCCTCTTTTGTGTGCTCGATGCTTCCCAACTTAATAGAGATTCTTCGGTCTCTAATCCATATACACTAGTTTCCACATAATTTTTTTCTGAAGTTTCCCAAGCATCTCTCCAAGCTTCTATCCGTTTTCCAGGTTTATATAGTTTAACAGCTCCTCTTTCTATGACGTGATTAAAACTTGATACTATTAATCCAGATCCTAGTCCTTTCCAAAAATTACCGCCGCTTGTAATAGCTCCAATACCCCCTGAAAGGCCTCCATAGGCGATTTTAGCAGCAACTGTTCCCCCAATCTTTGTGGATCCAAAACCTGAAGATAATATTCCTGAAGAAAATCCATCCCAGAAATTGTCACCATTAAGAAGTGAAATACCTCCTTGTACTAATCCATGAGATAAAGCACGTCCTGATTCTACAAAAAATTTACCTCCTGCGGCCATTAATCCTAATTTATCAAATCCAGCACCTACACCATAAGTAGCAGTGGCAGATAAAGCACCTATACCCATGGACTGGAAAAAACTTCCCCAGCTCCAGTTGCTGAATCCTCCCTCGCTGAAGGCTACGGAAGCAGTGTAGGTGGCGGCCCCTATCAAGGCCCCAATAAGAGGCGCAAGCCAAAAGAACTGCCCGTCAGGATCGACATACATCAGGGGGTTGTTCCCACAGAATATGTACGGATTGGTCAATTGGTTGGCCGGGTCGGGATTGAACCAGCGCCCCAACAATGGGTTGTAATACCTGGCGTGGAAGTCGTACAATCCCAAAACCGAACCTCCTATCGAGGCATCCTGATATTCCTTGCCTGCAAAGAGATATTTGTTCAGATGCAGGTTTGACAGGGCATGGGCATATCCCAATGGATAGTAATCGGTGTTTTGTCCTTCATTGACCAATGTCCCGTTCCGTACGGCCAACAAAGCCCGGGTGTTGCCTAAGTAGTCGGTCTTGAAATACTTATACACCCAGGAAGAACCTTCTTTGGCTACCAGTCCTTCGGGATGGATCATGTACAGGAGCTGTTGAGGGTCGGTCCCGTTTTTGGAATAGACCATCACGCTGCGGTAGTATGTCAAAGAGCTTCCTGTTTGGGTGGCGAGTTTTTGTCCCGCGGCGGAGTAAATATAAGAAATTTGATCGGATCCTTTGTAGATTCTTTGCGGTAAATTTAGAATATTGTACTCTATTTGTACGCCAGTCTGCCCGTCTTTGGTCATGTTGCCGTTGGCGTCGTACAGAAATTCGGAAGAACCCGTTACACCGGTGAGGATGTTTCCGTCGGTGGAACTGCCATAGGTGTAAGTCAGGTTGTGCAATAGTGTTCCGTTGGCATCGGTTCTTTGCAAGGACAGGATGTTGCCGTTCTTGTCATAACTGCCGATAGTTTCCCGGTATTTGGAAACACTGGTCCAGCTGGTCCCGGATTTTTCGTAAAAGGATGCGGACTGGTATTGTTGCAGTTTGTCATACGTGAAGGCGTATGCCTTTTGGTCGCCGGTCGAATTGTATCCCCAGGTGATTTGGGAAATCATTCCATCCGTTCGGCCTGCAACTCCCGACAGGAGACTTTTATCGTAGCCGATCCTGTACGAAAAAGAGGGAGACAGGGCGGCTATTTCCCGGGTGTTTATGTCGTACTGGTAGGTGGTTTCTTCCAGATTGCCGTGTATTTTCTTGGAAACGAGTTGTCCCAGATCGTCATAGGCAAATTCGGATAGGACGATTTCGTTTTGCGGATCGCCGGTTATTTTCTGCCGGATTTTCAACAATCGTCCGTAGGAATCGTAATCGAACCATTTGTTGTACTCGTAGGTGGTGTTGTCTACAGTCTGTTTGACTTTTGTCTGCAGGACTTGGTCGTTGAAGTCGAGGACATTCGATACGATTTCAGTCCCTCCGGGATACAGGTCGGATATGGTCTGAATAGCATTGCCATAGTCGTCGTAGTATGTAACGGAGGTTAGCCATTGATCCGTTTCTATACCGATGATCTTCGTTTTTGTCCCGGTGGTCAGCCCGATAACATTGTTTTCGGTTTTGACCATTCCTTCCAATGCATCGGCCGAGGAGAATCCGTAGGTCGTCGTGTCGGCGATCCACTGATAATCGTCATAGTAAGTTACGTTCATCACTTGGGAAGACGTAACATTGGTCGGATAGCATCGATTGGTGTATCCATGCAGGTCGTTCCCTCGTTCTTCGAAAACCTGCTCCGTGGAGGACAAAGTTGCATTGTGCGCCTTCAGGGCAGCGGCCACCGTTTCCGCAGTACCGGCAATGGTGGTGATGCCGCTAATGACTGCTCTGTTTTGAGAATCGTATTTTACGAACGACCATTTGTTTTCGGCAGCCATTACCGGATCTTGGGATAGAACCAAACGACCGTACGTGTCGTACACATTGGAGGTGCAAATACCCCCAGGATACCATTCCCGAATAGGGTTTCCTCGGTTGTCGAATTCTGTGTAGAAGCAATATTTCCTCAGATCGACATGGCTGTATACGCTCCCTGGTACAGTTATCAATGCTTCTTGGATAGGCGGGATGATAAATCTTTTCCTTCCCAGATCGTCATAGGCATAGTAAGTGATCCGCCGGTCATTCTCATCGACCACAGTCTCGGTGGCGATAAGTTTTCCGGTTTGGTCTACGTATTCATAAGTGTCGCTGTTTTCTGCGTTTTCTCCGGTATAAATCCGACGGACTTTTAGAACATTTGCAGGATAAAAACCTTCATATATCAGATGGTTATAGCCATTGACTGAAAATTTTTTGATTTGGGAGGCATCATTGAGCATGTATTGATAGTGGGTCGGGTCTCCCGAATCGATATTTTTGCTCTGTCCGAAGCCTCCTTCTTTGACAATCAATCCGCGGGGAGACTCTTCGTATTGCTTTACCGCGAAGGCATAATTCCGATCGGGATCCGTAGCCGGTAAATAATTTTGATAAAAAGATTGTTGGGCTGACACCGGGTCCGAGATTTTTGCTCCGTTGTTCGTACTGGATGCTGCAACAAAAGGCAGATAAACGATGGAATCAGCCCGGCCCATCCGGTCGTATTGTTGGAAGGAGACAAGGTCTTTTCCGTTTTGTGCGGAAACTCCGACCGAAATGCTTTGTATCTGTCTTTCCAGTCCGTCGTAGTAATTTATGGTTGTGTGGTAGGAAGTACCGTTGAAGGTTTCAATCCGTGCAGGTTGAGAATGGGTTATGCTCACTTGCTGGGCCCTTGCCTCGGGTATGCCGGATAGGCCGGTCAATAGCCAGGCTATGAAGATGTATTTTGTCGTTTTCATTTTTCTACAGATTTTGTGTTGTTTCAATTTCTTTTACATTATTGAAATGTCCACATAATGTTAAGAGAAAGGATCAGTTGATCCATTGTACCGTTCCTACGGTATAATTCGAATCGGTGATGGATATTTGTCCGTTGAGTTCTCCAGTCGTTTGTCCATCTTGGTACAGGGCATTGCTCAGAACGTAGCCGTCGCTTCTTACCGTACCTTCGAACTGGGCATCGATCCTGTCGGGTTCGTTGGGATTGATAAAGAAATACCCGGAAACAAATACTTTCTCGGATCCATCACTAATGATATCCGGGGAGGAAACGATGCGAACCGCCCAGTAACCCTCTTTCGGCATGATCGAACCGATGAAGTTTACACTTTGTGGCGCTTTTTCGCGGAAAAATGCCGTTCCCGAAAGGTTTTGGGTGATATTCGTTTTGGTTACCGAGGCGGTGGTGGCAGTGGAGCCGTCGGAAAATTCCCAGTGGTCAAACTCGTATCCTGTATGAGCGGTAGCTGTCCAGGTTGCCGACTGGCCGACGGTTACTTGGTTCGGTGTTACGGAAGCTTGTCCCATGGACGACGATTGGGAAGCTACAGAAGCTGTCAGGTTATATAGTGTCCCTGTAAAAGAGGCGATACCGCTTATATCGGCTTGAATATTATTCTTTACTGTTACGGCTTGTGAAGAAGTTGTCCCATCGCTGAACTGCCATTGAGAGAATTGGTAACCCGTTTCGGGGGTTGCGGTAAACGTTACGGAACCTCCGGGGCTTACTTGCGTAAGATTTACGGAAGCTCGACCCTGGCCTAAAGAATTGTTGGCCACCTGGGCGGAAGCGTTGTAAAAAACAGTCCCCTCGCGATAGGAATATCTCTCGACGATCCGGCCTTTTTTCTCGATGGATTCCAACATTCCCAAACTGTTGTAATTGTATCGGGTGGTTGTGCCTCTTGCGTCGGCAGTAGACAGGGTCCCCACTCCCGGTTGGATGACTTGTGTGGTCATGGTCGCACCTTTTGTTGTCAGTCTTACTTCGTCCACATAGTGGTTCGGTTCGAGGATCATGTAGGAAGAAGTGTTGCTGGCCGGTTTGGTTACCTGCTCCCAAGTGGTGTTTTCGCTACCATCCCAACGCCAATAAGAAAGAACGGTCGGTGTTCCTATGGAACTTGCAGTTACTCGATACGAAGTGTTTTTTTTCAGGGCATAGTTCCCGGTCTTTGCTTCTCTTCCCAGGAACACTGTGGCGACAAGGGGATTGTTTTCTTCGAAACTCGTGTAAAAGTCATGGGTCGATCTGGCGCTACCTTCTACTTGGGCAATGGGAACGGCTCCATCGTACCCGTAAAGGATGTGAGTGCCTGGTCCGTTAGCTCCGCTATAGGTAGTGAAAACCGGATTTCCCTTGTGGTTTAACTCGGTAACCTGTGGATTGTCGGTGTCGTATCGGGAGTCTTTTATCAGACTGGTTCCGCTTACCGACAAAGGAGTCATGGTTGTACTCAATGGAAGGCCAAGAAGCAAGGACTTTGTTTGGGATACGAAACACCGTTCGGCGGCAGGACTCCAGGAGTACAGATTCAGGGACGCCCCTATGACATTGAATGCCGTTTCTCCCGCTTTCTTTTTATAATTTATCGTTTCTATCGGAGCGGCCTTGACACCGTTTTGCTGCAGCCAATAGAGACCGTACGTTTCCAATGAACGGTTGTATATGGGAGCCACAGTATAGTCTTGTGCATACGTAGTCGTGGAACGCACACAGTCCCCCTGTGCGTCGGTAACCTCGATCGTTCTGGGCAATACATCGAGATAGTCGGGATGGTAGGAAAGGACCGTTTTGGAATAGGGCTCTGGAGCGGAAACGGTTTTTTCCACCAGAAGCGCAGGCTGGGAGATCCATTGATACCGGCCTTTGTAATATTTGACGGAAGAACTTTCCTCGTTGGCAGTAAACAAGGGATAAGAGTATACCGTCGCTTTTACAGCAGCGGAAGGGAGCTCATAGGTGTAGGATTCCGTGTAGACGACCTGTCCGTTGCTGTCGTACTGCGTCTTTTTTTTCAAGTTGCCTCGACCGAAAAACATGGTTGAATAATGGACCTTGTTTTCGAAGTCCTGGCGGTAAACGTCTATTCCGTCGGATGAGCTCAAGGCTGCTTGGCCTTTTATGTCCATACAGGCATCGAACCCGTTGAACTCGTACTCGTTGTAGGATCCGTTGGGCAGTATTTCCTTGACATAATTATAAATAACCGATGAGCCTGTAAAATCGGTCATGGTATAATCCGGGCGCTGGGTCACGCTGTATATCACTACCTGGTCTGATCCCGATCCGGTATTTTGACGGATGCGAACGAAGGGTTGAAATCCGGTAAATATCTGTCCTCCTTTTTTTGTGTCTGTCGAATCTTGGTACACGTATTGAGTGGTGGAAGGGGGAGTATTCTCGCTTTCATAATGAGAAATGGATTTTATTCTCAAACCTCCCGCTGTTTCCAACGAACCGTTCCATTCATTGACGGTGGTATTTGGGGTCCGAAGCCGGCCTTGATGCAGTTCGTATTCGAGTTCCGTCCACCCTCCGCTCGGATACAATATTTTTTGGAGTGTTCCGCCTTTTGTACATTCCAGGTTCGGTGTCTTGTCATGACCGATTACATTGTAGCCCATGATCATGTGGGATGGATAGGCTGGTGTCTCGTTCCCACCGTTGAAATATCCCCAATGATCGAATCTATTGGTTGGAATGGGGAAATCTTTAGAAGAGGCATAGTATTCGAATGAACAGATATCTTTTTGCAGGTCTCCCGATACTTCATAAATACGGGCGATATTTTGTGCTGAAAGAGTCAGATCGAAATGAATGGTTTTCAGATATTCGTTGCCGTAACCGTAAACATTTATTTTCCGTAAGTAAGGGCCTGTTCTGACGAAGTTGTCCGCATCCCCCAGGTCGAATTCCAGTTTTCCCAAATCCCAGGTGATCGAGGTAAGTACCCTTGGAGCCACATAGGTAATAACTTGTAACGGGACTGTTTCCAGACTTCGGTGCGACTGGGAGGCAGGCTTGTATTCGAATCGGTATAAATAATTCCTGGAGGTCTTGCTGTAGGTGGGGCTGCTGCGGTAGGCATATTCGACGATTATTTCATCCCCAAACGAGATGTCGTCGAGCATCCAGGCCGAAACGTAGCTTTCCGTCCTTTCATAGTTTTCATTGCTGGAATGTTCGCGCGAAACTTCTTTGCTGCCGAAGCGGTACTTCAAGCCCTGTGCATCGGTAATGACGAAATAGCTGGTGGCATAGTCTTCGTTGTTCATCCATTCGACGGTGATGTCTTGGTAGGGTATTACGGCAATCGTGCTGTCATGGTCGATCACAAAAAGCCCGCTTTGTCCGTTGGGCAATTCGAAAAAATAAAGGTCTGGCTCTCCGTCGAAGCCATCGTCTATTTTGTCCGAAATGGCGGAACTTTTCCACTCATTGGCATCGGAGTTGGCCGCTTTCTTTCCATGACCATCCAGAAATCCGGTTTCGTCGGGCTGTCCATTTATGAATCTCGAAATGCGGCCGATACCCGTCAGTTTCCAGTTGAGCCCCACCCAGGACGGATAGGTGTCTGTTTTGATACCCGATGCGGTGTATTCGACTCCGATGGGAATTTGTACTCCGGATGCCGAAATGGTATACAGCGGCACGTTTACTTTGGCCGTGCCGGTGTAATAATCGACCGAGGATTGGATGTCTCGAGGCATGGTCGGGCTTTGGGCCATCAAAGTAGCATAGTCCGATGCCGTGCCGGTGGTTTCTCCCGGAGAGGTGGACGATGCCGCATTTGCGGATTGAGTGTTTGTCGGAAGGTCAGAGGTCATTTCCTGTTCCGTCGGGGCAGGAGGTTCCGTTTCTGTGTTTTGGGCAAAGAGAGACCCGGAGATAAAGAAGAAACAGAGCATGGAAAATAAGTACTGTTTCATAGTTTCTTTTGTTTTAGATGTTTTACGAAAATGAATAGAAAACTTTTACGAGGGGATGTCGGATCTATGTTTCATAGGCAAAGAGGTGTATGGATATGGATAGTGAATATGTAGTGGATTGTTTATAAACCGGATGAAGGTCAACCGATCACTCCTCCCAGTTTGAACATGGGCAGGTACATGGAGACCATAATTACTGCGACAAGAACCCCGACAAATAGGATCAGGATAGGTTCCAGCATTGTTCCGAGTTGTTTGAGACTGTATTCGAGTTCCTGGGTCAATTCGTCTCCCTGGCGTTTCAACATTTGGGGAAGCCGGTGGGTTTCTTCACCAACTCGAACAAGGGTGATGAACTTCATTTCGTACAGCCAGGAATGCCGTTCCATGTTTGTGTAGAGCAGTTCGCCGTGTTTGAGGCTCCGGCAGAAGTCTTCTATGGACGCTTGGTAGGGGCGCAATGTGATGATTTGAAGCAACATCTCCAGTCCGCGTATCAAAGGAACACCGGATACAAGCAGCAGGTAGAGAAGTCTGCAGAATTGGGCCTGTTCGTTTTTTCGCAAGATTTTGCCGATCAGGGGAAGCCGAAGTAAACCGCAGGCCCATGCCATACGGATTTCCGGTTTTTTGCCCCAGAGCAGGAAAAACAGTAAAACAGCTCCGGCCAGCAGTACAAAAACAAGGACGTAGTTTGGGAAATCCTTGGAGAGAGAAATGATCGAACGCGTCAGAGCAGGTAATTCGCTGCCCATGCGTGAATACACCTGCTCGAACATGGGAACGATTACCAGTACCATAAAGGTTACCACAACAAAAGCCGTGCACAAAATCACGATGGGATAACTCACGGCTGAAGTAACCATTCGTTGTTGCTCCATCCGCTTGCGATAATAATCCGACAGGAACTCCAGGGCTTCGTTGATTTTACCGGTTTGTTCTCCGATACGGACGACTCCCGCATCCAGCGAAGAAAAACAGCCGGAAGATTGCATGGCTTCCCATAGACTCGATCCGGAGAGAACACTTTGGTATAAGGAGCTCAATAGGTTTTTGAGTTTGGTATTTTGTTCCGATTCGATCAGAAGGGAAAAAGAAGTGGAAAAATCCAGCCCTGCAGACAGCAAGGATTGCATGCCGGCGAAAAGCAGTTGTTTTTTTGAAGCGGATAATTTCGCGGTGTTATTCATAGCTGTATTTTTTTTCCATTTCCATCAATTTTTCAGAAAAAGCGCATGGCTTCCGGGGTGATGCCAAGGCAATGCGCCATCGTCCTCTCAATGTTTTCAAGAAAACGATCAACGAGTCATCTCCCGAATCCGATTTTTGGAGCTCTATCGCTGTAACAGAAAGAAGAAGAGTGTCTCGCTGGTCGTTTCTCGATGAAAGCAGCAAACTGTCCCGCAGCAAAAGCAACAGGGTGTCTTTTTCCGTGAAAAGTTCAATGTGTCGTGGATCGAGCAGTGCCATGCTATCGGCCGAATGAACGACCGATTCCAGGCGGCAGTAACCATCCCACAAACTTCGGTTGGCAAGGGTTTGTTCGGTAACGGATCGGGAATACTTCTTGAAAAGATTCAGTCCGTCCGTTACAGCCAATAGAAGAATGGAGGCAGTAATCATCACCACCAGCAACTCTGCGAGCGTAGAAGCTTTCAGGGTTCTGTCATTGTTTTTTTTCGACCACATATTTGTTGACAATTTGTTTGCGGTTCGTTTTGAAGGAGGCAGTGATGGACAGTTGTAGCAAGTCCGGGTATTCTTCGTAAGGTCTTATCCGGGCGATAATTTTCCCCCAGGAGTATTGTGTGCAGTATTCTCCCTCCGGATACCACCCCTCCGATAGTTTGCGATAGGTTTCCCTTATCCGGCAATCGGCCTCTATCAGTTCCTCGGGGTGGCCTTTTGTCGAAGTGAGCGAAGTCAGGATGGAAAAGGATGCGATAAAGACAGCCATCCATACAATGGAGGCCGTTATGACTTCTATCAGCGTGCTACCCCGTATGATGTTTGTTATTGTTTTACCCATTTTATTTCCCTCCTTTTTCCATTGTCCAACAACAAAGGGTATGCTATGTCTTTGTTATCCAGCAAAGTGAAATCGTGAAGAATCCCCCGGTAATATCCATTGGGAGTGTAGTGAACGGCTTCCTTGACAAAAACGCTGCCGGAGACGATCCCTTGCAGGTGCGCGTTTCCATTGACATATACCAAACCGCGAACCAAGGATTTACAGCTCGATAGATATCCCGGTTCGGTGATTTCCTGTCTGTTTTTTTGGTTTACGGCGATGTATCCTTCGATGATAGAGTGATCGGACATTTCTACCAGTTTTTCTGCGTAAATGCCCGATGGGTAGTACAGGTGTACTTCTGGTTCTATGCAAACCGTGTCTCGGACAAAGGCTTGCAGCGATCCTTCGAATCCTTTTTTTATAACAAGATTTGAACAGATCACAACGATGTCTTCTATTTGGCAGGTCGAATCTATCGCCAGCTTTTCTGCCATGACAACGATTTTCCCCGACAGACTGCAATGGGACATTTGTTCGGATGCCTGGAAAACAAAAGGACGATTCCCGTAGAAAGCCGCAGAAAGATGTTCTTGTGGTATCGGGGCAGCGGGCTGAAGGGAGAACATCGAGTCCAGGGTTTCCGTTATTTCTGCCAATGGGGTTGGGAATACGTTCCCGGCAGGTTTCATACGATCGGATGGCACCTTTTCTCCGCAGAAAAACTCGGTGTTCATTTGTCCGTACACGAAACCGTTTTTGGGCAAGTGTGCTTCGGTGAGGATATTGGTATTCCCCGACAAGGTTACAGACCGCAGATTTTCGGGATGGAAAAAAACGCAGCCTTCTTTTGACGGGATTCTTGCCCCCATTATTCGGGTAGAGATGGTTTTGGTGGCTTCGATGATGACCGATACCCTTTCGTAAAGTCCCCAAGGTTCCCGTTCTATCAAGACTTTCGAACGGGGGCGGTCAGGGAAAATAGTCAGCGGAGTTGTCTCCTCGGTAAAACATTCGGGATGGGTGCTGTAAATCACATAGGCCGATTCGATATCGTTTCGTTGCGCCTTTTCGTACTGCGTGCGGGCAAAGATAAAGCTGTCGATATTCCACAGCGAGAACAAGGCTGCAACAGTGAGCAACATAAGGGTACTTACCACCATGACGGTGGAGAGAATACCGGCTTTTATCGGGCGTGAGAGTGAGTGTTTCATTGTGGACGGGGAATGGAATAGGACAATCCTTTTTTGGTGAATACCAGGGAATCGGGCGATACTTTTGCCAATCGAAATCCCCCGACGGTTTCTCCGGTTTTTATGGAAAAATGCATTCCGGATGATTCGACGATGTAGCGCAGGGATTTTCCCCGGCGGATGTATCCTATGTATTTTATATCGCAATTTTCCTTCTCTCTTTCGGAAGACTGCGGCTTTTGGGAAGGCTCTTTTCTCTGAGGTGTTTGTCGTTCCGGACTGGTGTGCCGTTCCTTTAGGAAAGGATCTGCATATCCGAATATCAAGGTGTCAAGGATCTTGGTCTTCTCTGTTTGAAGGGCGGGTGGATTCATGCTTACTTCTTCGGGGCGCTCCGGTTTGAATAATTTCCAGGCAATGATCCCCCAGATGGACAAGACTGCGGCGATGAGTACGTAGGTAGTTGTTTTCGATTTCATGGGGAGGTGCGGGAAATTTGTTGTACGATCAGATGAACTTGTAGCTTTTTCCCTTTTTTTTGAGGTTCGGTTTTCGATAGGAACCGAACCGATCGCAATGAAACCTGAGGGATTTCCCGCTCAAGGGCATGGATGGTTTTCAGCAGCGGGACAAAATTGCCTTGGAGGACGATTTCTGCACTTTTGAGTACGATGTCGTTGCGCCTGTCGGTCAGATAAGGGACATACCCATCTACGCGTACGCCGTTCGATTCCATGTGATGAGAAACCTCTCGGAGCCATTCGCCATTGTCCAATATGTCTTCGTGCCATTTTGGGATCTGGGGTGTTGTAAGCGAATCCATTGCAGTTCCTTCAAAGGTGGGTCTGGTCTGTGAACGCTCTGTACGGTAGGCACTCCATTGCGCTATCGTCGGGCGGAGAGCCATCGCCCATACGATCAAGGGGGTGGCAATCAGAAGAAGAAACAGACGTATGAATCCGATGTGAGGTCTCATAGTTTTATCTTTATTTCGAAGTTGAGCAATCGTCCGTCGCGGCTTTGTTCTACCGATATGATCTTCAGTTCGTTGACTTCTTCGATTTCTCGGAGGTTGGATACGAATCGGGAGATGTCCGAAGTTTGTGGAGAATCACCTCGGACCAGGAGCGTAAAAGGCTCTATTCTGAGCGCTTCCCTTTCTTCGAGGGGTTGAGACAGCGGCTGTATGGAAAGTTCATGGAGAAGAATGTGCTCTGGAACGCATTGGGCGACTTTGTCGGCAAGGGAGGCAAATCTCGCATGAATCCCGGAAGAAAATTCTTGCAGCAATTCTTTCTGTTGCTCAGACAAGTCTTTTTTACGACCTTTCTCCTTTTGCATGACAACCAGCAAGGCATGATTCTCGTTATATTTTTTTTCCAGAGGTCCGCGGACGATAAAGTTTATAGCGACTAAGATCAAGGCAATGATCAGTACCGGCCACTTCATCCGTTCATAAATCAGTGCGGCGAGTAGATCTCCGGTTTTGTCCAGACGAAATAGTTTTCGAAAACGCAGGGTATCCTCATATTCCTTCTTTCCGAGTTCGATGGCCTCCGATGGATCCTTGGCGCACCCGAGCCCTAGTAACGGGGTATGGAATTTTTCGGATAAGGAATCGATCTGCGATTTTTTTACAAAAGAAATGCTGCCGTCCTGTTGTTGGGAAAAAAGGAACTTGTTTTTATCGGTGATGATTTTGTCGATTTGTTCTTTCTGTTTGGTAAGGACTCCATATCCACAGACATAAAGTAGGGTCGGATACGGTTTTTGACATGAATGTTTCGAACCTTCTTCTGTCGTGGGAAGGACTTCGATGCGCCCTTTTCGAGAATGGCATCGATAACAGGTCGGATGGTAGTCTTCCCCGGTAATGTAATCGGCGACCACAAGGTTGAAATAGGGTAATATGTGTTTCAAACTAATCATCACATGATCACAGTCGGTTTTATAAACAGAGTCAGTTTATAATCGCTTTTGTTGTTGCGTGTCGAACCAAAAATCCAGCGTAAAATGGGAATACGCGCGATTAAGGGTAGCCCGGTGGAGGTTTTGTCTTTCGAACTTCGGTCAATGCCTCCCAACAGGACCATTTCTCCGTTGTGCAATCTTATTTGAGATTTGAAGCTGCGGGTCGCTATTCCCGGCGGGGCTGTTTTTTCTTCTCTTGCGGTAAATTCGCTTTGCTCAATTTCAATATCGAGGGTTATCGTACTGTCGGCGCTGACGAACGGGACGATCCGAAGGGTCATATTCGCTTCCAGGCTTTTCCACGTATAGGATTCGCTTTGGATGGGGTTTTGAGTACCGATGATATTGTTCATGACTTCTTTGTAATATTGGGTTTCCCCGCTTTTCAGTACGGCTTCATGACCATTTAGTGTAGAAAGTTTCGGAGTGGACATCACTTCCAGCCCTCCTTTTTCTTCAAGAGCTTTGATGGTGAGGTAAAAATTGTTGCTGACCTTCCCGATGTTTTTTAGGCCCAATTGTCCAAGCAGATTGTTGATCGTATTGGACTTGAGTGTCATCTGGAAAGGAGTGTAAGTTTGGGGATTCTCCGGGGCTGCTCCCAGGCCGGCGGTAAGTCCCAATTCTTGAAGAGTTTTCTTTGTAATCTCCCCGATCATGACTTCGATCGTGATCAAGGGGACTTTCTGATCGATCGACTTAAGGAATGCGCATACCCGGGCTATTTGCCGTTGGTCTCCGCAAAGTATGAGGCTGTTCAGGTCGTTGAATTGTTTGATTTGCAGGTCTCTTTTCAGTAGCTCTGGAATGATTTCGGGGATTTTGTCTACCGAGCGGTTGCGCAGGGCGATGACTTTTGCTGCGATCAAACCTTGACCGGATCCAGAAGCATTGCTTCCGAAAATGTAAATGTTGTTTTCGCAGTAGAAGGAATAGGGCGTGCCGGAAAACAAAAGACTCAGTAGGGTGTCGAAGTCGACCTCTTTCACATAGATGGATGTCCGTTGGGAAATGGGGGAAATGAAAAAGAAATTCAACCCCATACGTCGGCAGAGTTCGACGATGATGGATTGAACATCTCCCGAGGTGATCTGCGCTGTGATGACCCCCAGGCTATCTACGGACAGTACATTTTCGTCGAAGGAGTCGATGTTTTCCAAAAACGAGGTGGATTGAGGGTCTTTTGCCTCGATCCGAAACAAAAGTTCGTTTTCTTTTTTTACCCGAAGTCCGTTCGTGGAAGCAAGCGCCGATATAGCCTGTTCAAGAGGAAGACCGGATACATATCCTGACACTTGGCGCGATAGCAGAGGTTGGGGAACGATCAGGTTTACTCCGGACACATCGGATAATCGTTTGGCGACTTTGGACAGTTCGTCGTTTTCCAGGTCGTATTTCAACATTTGGGTTTCGGGAGAATACTCAACCTTGGGAATTTTTATTTCCAAGGGGACAACGACGGGAAAAATGGAAACAATATTTCCAACCAAATCCAGATCCAAATGGTATTCCTTGCATAAGTAATACACCAGATCGGTGATCTTTGCCGAGGAAAAGTTGCAGGTGGCCGAAATTCCTTCGGCGCCCTTGATACCGATGTTTACCTGACTGTTGCTGGCTATGTTTCGAACAAGTTCCGGTAAGGGCATAGCTCCGACAGAAATTTCTATCGGAGCTTCCCAGGCTTTGTCGAGGGTCGATACCGAATCGAGTTTCACACGGATCTCCTTGAGGCGCAAACTGTCTGTTGTGGCCTTTTCGGCAGTTTGTGCCGATGTGATCCATACACATCCGAATAGGAATCCGACGAGAATTGTCAATTTTTTCATGCTTCTGTTCCCAATAGAGGGAGGACCTCTTCGAAAGAGGTTTCTCCTGAATCCAACATGTTTTGAGCAGCATCTTTTATCGAAGTGATGCCGCGTTTCTCCAAGAGCGGGGTTATGTCACTTTCTCCGCGTCTGACAGCCAGGGATAACTCGTCGTCCATAGGGATCACCTCATAGAGTGCTCGTCGTCCGCTATAGCCCGTATAGTAACATTGAGGACACCCGATGCTTTTGAAATGATCCCCTTCCCGTTTTTTGCAGTAGGGGCAGAGTTTCCTCACCAAGCGTTGTGCTACGCACATGATCAGGGTGTCGGCAATCAGATATGGATGTACGCCCATATCATTCAATCGGGAGACGCATCCCCATGCACTATTGGTGTGAATGGTGGAGAAAATGAGGTGTCCTGTGAGGGAACTCCGTATTGCCATGGAAGCTGTTTCTGAATCACGAATTTCTCCGAGCATGATGATGTCGGGGTCTTGGCGCAGAAAGGTTCGCAGGACCTCGGCAAAGGTCAATCCGATATCTTCTTTCAATTGGACCTGATTAACACCTTCCAACGTATATTCGACAGGGTCTTCGATGGTAAGAATATTGGATACCTCCCGATTCAGACGTCGCAAGGTGGCATAAAGTGTTGTACTTTTCCCGGATCCTGTCGGTCCGCATATCAGGACAAGGCCATGAGGTTTCTCTATGGCATTGCAATAATCGTTCAGTTGCTTTTTGGTGAATCCTAGGTTGTTCAGTTCCAGTAACTCCAGCCGGCGGGTAAGTAGCCTCATGACGATTTTTTCTCCATAGATGGCTGGGAGGGAGGATACCCGAATGTCGAATTTGCGTTTCCCCCGGTTGTACAGGATGCGTCCATCCTGTGGCAGGCGCTTCTCGGATATGTCCATGTCGGACAGGATCTTTATTTGATTGACTAAAGCGGCATAATTTTCTTTTTCAATGTGATAGCGCTCTATCAATTTCCCATCTATACGAAAACGGATCCGGGAATATTGTTCAAATGGTTCAAAATGAATGTCGCTGGCTCCTACGTCGAATGCTTGTTCGGTGAGCCTTGTCAGAAAATGAGGCGATCCGGTGGCTTCTTGAATATCATCTGGAGCTATTTCACTTTGTCGATAATACTGACGAAGCATTTTTTTCAATGCTTCTTCTTCTATTTTGAAAATTTCTATCCGGTACTCGGAAAGGACTTCGATCTCCTGTTTTGTGCTATCATAATTGTGTCCGGATATGCCATAGCATTTCAGTAGGTTTCCTGTGAGTTCGAATGGCACGAGGAGATATTCCCAGGCTTGAGCCGAGGAAAACAGTTGGATGGCTTGTATGGATATTTTTTCTGTATTCATGATACAATTTGGAAAATCCCAAGAACGATACCGAAAACACCTACTAACGGGATAAGTCCTTTACGCCCATAAAAAAGCCACCAAATAAGCCCTCCAACCATGGATGCTAACAAAAAGAGTATAAACTCCTCTGGCGGGAATATTGGAGTTGTGGCCAAGGCAAAGAGCACATCTCCCATGCCTAAATGTTTTTTTAATGGATTGATAAAGTGCCGGTAACGAATCAATAGGTATATTTCGACCCCGATGCCGAGGTATGTCAGCAAGAGAATATTCCATGCAATGTGCCAAAGGGTTTCGGTGATACCGTATGAATAAAAGGAGATCCCGATGCAACTCATGCAAAACAGGAGTAAATGCCATACGATGATTCGGCGGATGCGGAAATCGTACCAGGCTAAAAACATAGCCGGTATGATCAGTAGGAGGTCCATAAGATCAGTCTTTTACCGTTTCCTTCAATTCTTTGTCTTGGTTGATCTCCCAGACATTGTATTGACCGTCTCCGTCAAAATCGACTACTGCTGTTGCGGTGGCACGAAATCCTTTTTCCGATGCTTCGATAATTTCGATGAGGTAGTTGGCGGCACCTCCATCGGTGACCAATTTTTGTTGTTCAAATCCTAAATCTTCCAGAGAAGACGAATAGCAGGAATAGGTGTAAAAGTTACTTTTTTGCAGCGTGTGCAGGAATACGAGTTGCTGTTGTGCTTCGGTACTCTTGGCTCTCGATATCAATGGCATGAGATTGGGAAGAGCTATCAACACCAGAATGCCGATGATCACCAATACAACCAACAATTCAGGAAGCGAAAAACCTGGTAGTCTTTTTTTGTAAAGAGCAGATTGTTTGAGAAGAATTTTCATAGCTGAGGCCTTTTAGTGTTTCGTGTATGCTAAACATAGCTCATATTTTTATCCTCTGCTACGATATCGACTTTATCACGGAGGTCGCAATATTTTGAATGTCATATAGTTATCGTTTTTCATGATTATCAAAGGGAAACAGGATTTTTTTTGCCGATTTTTTCGACGTTTTCATAATAAGATGAAAGAAAAATTCAACGAATCGATCGTTTGCCTGTTGTGGAGGGGAGAAGTAGGGACTCTCCCAGACATTTCTTTCGGATACGGTGTAGTTTTACGTGGATTGATGCTGGGTTTTTCATCTCCAGGATCACGTGGAGTTCTTTTTCGAGAAATCCGCAAGCCATTAGGGTCAATATTTCCCTGTCTTTTGCAGAGAGAAAGTTATCGATGTGTTTGGAGAGGATTTTTTTGCTTATTTTGGTTGGATCGTAACTTATATTGGCTTTATCCGCAAGGAGATTCTTTTGTAAAATAAAGTCTGCAATTTGTTCCGGATCGTAGGTAAAGGTTACTATGGATTTCTTTTTTAATTCTTCTAGCCGGACGGATTCCCTAAATTTTCGGAAAAAAATGTCTTTCCGGGATTCATATAAATAACTTAAATATATAAGGTACTTCAAATGGTTTAGCCTGTTTTGAGCAATACGTTCAAGCGATTGGTGGGTTTTCTTGAATGAAGGAAACAAGAATTGAAGAAGATGTTCTTTCAACGTGCTGCAGATTGCTGTTTTTTTCATGTTTGTGTGTTTTATGATAATTTTTGAAATGGTTTTTGTGTGCTATATTGGTTGTTAAATGTCGGTTGAGACAAGCCAGGACAATGAATTTAACTTAATAGGTTTTTTAGATCTTAAGGAAAAAAAAGCCTCTCACGATTTTCGCAAGAGGGCTTGGTTGTTCTTAAAAATATCCCTATACATGGATTCATCTCATGAGGATAAAATTTTATGAAACCATGATATGATGTGAATCTGAGGGTTTACTTGGGAGGTGTTCCGGGTGGGGATTGCCGCTGAGTATTCGCTTGGTTTCTGCGGGGAAGGAGAGAGGCCGCATGAGGCATATGCCCACGCACCTGCCAGAACGATGCTGGCGATAAGAAGGGAAGGTTTCATCGTAGGGTGTAGTTTTAGCGAGTAAGGTTATGAAAAAAACAGTATGGGCAAAGTTTTTCCTTTTATGCTTTCCGGGAGGGAGGAGGAAAAGGTGTAAACAGAAGGGGTGGGGAAGCGCGATGAAAAGAAAAAGCACTTGCGAAAATTTTCGCAAGTGCTTGATCGTTTGTGCGCTTCAGGCTGGGCTTGAACCAGCGACCCCATGATTAACAGTCATGTGCTCTAACCAACTGAGCTACTGAAGCAGTCTCTTTCGCTCTGCCGTTACGCAGTGAAAAGCGGTGCAAATATAGGAATTTATTTTCTTCTGCAAAAAAATAACGAAAAAATATTGCAGCCTCCCTCTGTGATGTTTTCGGGAAAAAAACTGCGCGGTATCGATATTTTAAGTAACTTGCAGGCCTTAGAATACGTTACGAGATTAATTACTAAAAACAACACAATCAATCATGAGCAAAGAATGTTTCTATTCCTCGTCGTTGGGTCGTAAGGTGTTTATGGCCATCACGGGAGCATTTCTTGTCATTTTTATGTTGCTGCACCTCACGCTGAACCTTTTCGTGTTGGGCGGTGAAGAGAGCTACAATGCCATGACGCATTTCATGTCTCTTCCGTTCATCAAGTACGGGTTGCAACCGGTGCTGGCTCTGGGGTTCATCATTCACATCATTTACGGGTTGTTCCTGGCCGTGAAGAATTCCGCATCGCGTCCCATCGGTTACAAGAAGGCCGATTACGGTGCCGCTTCTTCCTGGGCATCGCGTTACATGTGGCTTACCGGTACCGTGATCCTGCTGGGTATCGCTCTGCACATGGTGAACTTCTGGGTGAAGATCCAGATCACCGGTCTGCCGGACGGAGTGGAAAACGACTACCAGTTGGTGGTCGGGCTGTTCCAGAACAGTGCTTTGTACACCGTATTGTACATCGTGTGGTTTATCATCTTGGGGGTACACTTGGCTCATGGTTTCTGGTCCATGTTCCAGACCACCGGACAGGCCTATGTCAACTGGCTTCCCTGCCTGCAGAAAATCGCGCTGGTGTATTGCGCTGTGATCTCCCTCGGTTTTATCTTCGTGGCCCTGTGGAGCCGTTACGTAGCCGTATTGTAAGCTGAATCTCAACCAAAAGAAAGAAAAGACAATGAGCGAAAACATACTCGATCCGAAGATCCCTCAGGGGCCTCTGGCGCAGAAGTGGGAAAACTACAAGAACCATGTGCGCCTGGTCAATCCGGCCAACAAACGCAAGATAGACATCATCGTGGTAGGTACCGGTCTGGCCGGCGGTTCGGCGGCTGCTACCTTGGCCGAGTTGGGATACAATGTAAAGGCATTCTTCTATCAGGACTCCGCCCGCCGTGCGCACTCCATCGCCGCCCAGGGTGGTATCAATGCCAATAAGAACTATACGAACGACGGCGACTCCACCTATCGCCTGTACTACGATACGATCAAGGGCGGCGACTACCGTTCCCGCGAAGCTAACGTTTACCGTCTGGCAGAAGTATCGGGACACATCATCGACCAGTGCGTGGCTCAGGGCGTACCCTTTGCCCGGGATTACGGTGGAAAACTGGACAACCGTTCCTTCGGGGGCGCACAGGTTTCGCGTACGTTCTATGCAGCCGGTCAGACGGGTCAGCAGTTGCTGCTGGGTTGCTATTCCGCTTTCCAGCGTCAGGTGGGCAAGGGTAAGATCACCCCGTACGACCGCCACGACATGCTCGACCTGGTCGTGGTGGACGGCAAGGCGCGCGGTATCATCGTGCGCAACATGGTAACCGGTGAGATCGAGCGCCACTCGGCTCACGCCGTGGTATTGGCTACGGGTGGTTACGGCAACGTGTTCTTCCTCTCGACCAATGCAATGGGGTCGAACGGTTCGGCGG
>ENA-OPCN01000961-OPCN01000961.1-human-gut-metagenome-genome-assembly--contig:-NODE-961-length-22259-cov-4.077283_pt1 | contig 22259 bp, 20 predicted proteins | sample MGYA00241567_ERZ501485 | MGnify/ENA primary metagenome ERZ501485 (study PRJEB25962, sample SAMEA2042579) | human gut metagenome | biome: human gut; feature: human-associated habitat; material: faeces...
GCAGTCGATGGGCAGCAGGGCGCTGATGCCGCAGCCTACGTCACAAAACGCGCCGAACGGCGCAAGCCCTGTGACCACGGCAGGCAGAATGTCCCCGGGCCGCTTTTCGCGGAAGATCTGTTCCAGCGCTGCCTCCTGCGCGCTGCGCCGGGACAGAAGCGCCGTCCCATCCGGTGCGAAGCCCATGACAGTAAAACATACGGGCCTTCCCACGCGCGACAGGATCGCGATATCCCGCGTTTCGCCGCCAAGAATGCCGCGCGCGGCCTCTGCACGCGGCATAATCCCTGCGCAGCAGCCGAGTGCGATATGCAGGTCATGCCGCTCGTCGCATTTGATCGCGGGCGCTTGCAAAATTTTCCGCTGCTGCATCGCCAGCAGCAATTCCTCTTTGGTATACCCCTCCGGCTGCGGGTGCAGCCCCTCCGGAAGAAACTGATGCATAAGATCCCCCCAATTCCTGCTCCAATATATGCAGGCATGGGAAGGAAGGAGATAGAACCATGGACGTACAGGTCGGCGATATCCTCGTCATGAAGAAGGATCACCCCTGCGGCACAAAGCAGTGGCTCGTACTGCGCAGCGGTATGGACTTCCGCCTGCGCTGCACCGGTTGCGGACATGAGCTGATGCTGCCGCGCAGCAAGGCGGAAAAAAACATCCGCCAGATTCTGCGCGACGGGAAGCAGATCTGACATTACAAGGAAAACATGACGAACGATAGGCCGCAATTCCGCTTGGAATTGCGACCTCTTTTTTTGCTTCTGCGGCGTATGCTTTTGGAACACGGACAAACAGGGGGGAATGCGGATGACAGTCTATGCAGACGAGGCTTTTTTGCTCAATGGTGCGGTGGATTATCTGCTGCTCATCTGCGCGGCAAAGCTTGGCGGCGGCCGGATCGCACGATTGCGCCTGCTGGCAGCGGCTCTGTTCGGCGGATTGTACGCGGCAGCGGCGCTGTTCGCCCCGCTGGGCGTTTTGCAGGGACTTCCGATGAAGCTGGTGAGTCTTGTTATCATGCTGCTGATCGCCTTCGGCGCAGGCCGGCAGACGCTCCGCACGGGCCTTCTGTTTCTGGCAGCAGTCTGCGCGTTTGCGGGTGCTGCGGTCTTAGCCGCGCAGCTGTTCGGGACAGGCGTTTTGGTTCTGCCGGGCGGCACGTTCTACGCGGTGAGTGTTCTGGGCCTCCTGCTGCTGGCAGGGCTTCTGTATATGCTCTGCTATACCATCTTTTCCTGCACGGCCCAGCATGGCGGTGAGATCCGGACCATGACGCTTCTGTATGGAGGAAATCAGGTCCCTGTCCGTGCGCTGCACGACACCGGCTGCACGCTCCGCGACCCCATGACCGGCGAACGCGTGCTCGTCGCGGAGGCGGACGCGCTGCGGGCGCTTCTGCCGGATGCGTCCATCACACCCGCCGCGCTTGCAGACCCGGCGGAGCTGCTGCTGCGCCTGAAAACACGCGCCCCCGCGCTTCCGGCGCGGCTTTTGAGCTACAAATGCGTCGGCACGCAGGCAGGCCTGATTTTGTGCCTGCGCTGCGAGATACAGGTCAGGCCGGGCGTCCGGAAACGCTGCCTCGCGGCCTTTTCCCCAACGCCCGTTTCAGACGGAGGAAATTATGATGCGCTGATAGGAGGAACGATTGGATGAAATTAGAGGCTATTTTACAGAAGCTCGGCCTTTTGCAGCCGGGGAAGATCATGTACATCGGCGGCAGCGACGTCCTGCCCGCACCGCTGAAGCCGGAGCAGGAGCGGCAGGCCGTCGCCGCGCTGGAACAGGGCGACGAGGCAGCCAAGCAGCTGCTCATCGAGCATAATCTTCGCCTTGTCGTGTATATCGCGCGCCGGTTCGAAAACACCGGTGTCAATCTGGAGGACCTGATCTCCATCGGAACCATTGGTCTGATCAAAGCCGTCAATACCTTCCGGCCCGACCGGAACATCAAGCTTGCGACGTATTCGTCGCGCTGCATCGAAAACGAGATTCTGATGCACATCCGCAAAATCGCCAACCAGAAGACGGAGGTTTCGCTCGACGAGCCGATCAATACCGACTGGGACGGCAACGAGCTGCTGCTGTCCGATGTGCTCGGCACAGACGGCGATATCGTTATGCGGCCGCTGGAGGACGACGTCGACCACCAGCTTCTTCGTCAGGCGCTCGGACGCCTCCCGGAACGGGAAAAGCAGATCGTCTCCATGCGCTTCGGCCTCGGCGGGCGGCAGGAGAAGACGCAGAAGGAGGTCGCGGATATCATGGGCATTTCGCAGTCGTATATTTCCAGGCTCGAAAAGCGCATCATGCTGCGCCTGCGCCGCGAGATCTCACGGCAGATCTACAGCTGAGAGGGACTTGCAAAACAGATTCAAATGTGATATAAATTTATCGATACAATATATCGATATCAGCAAAGGAAGCGGTTTCATGGAGAAAGAAATATCCCGCGCAACGCTTAAGCGCCTGCCGACCTATCTGGCCTATCTGAAAGCCATGCCGGACAGCAGCGGCGTCAATATCTCCGCCACGGCGCTTGCGGCGGGGCTTCATATGGGCGAGGTGCAGGTGCGCAAGGATCTTGCGCTCGTTTCCTCCGGCGGCCGCCCGAAGATCGGCTATAACCGTGCCGCGCTGATCGCCGATATCGAGCAGTTTTTGGGCTACAGCAACACAAACGATGCCGTTCTGATCGGCGCGGGCAAGCTTGGCCGCGCGCTGCTGGGGTATTCCGGCTTTGCGGAGTACGGCCTCAATATCGTCGCGGCGTTTGATGAAAACGACGCTATCATCGGCACCTCCAAGAGCGGCAAGCCCATCATGCACCTGTCGCGCCTCGGCGAGGTCTGCCGCCGCGACCAGATCAAGATCGGCATCATCACCGTCCCGGCAGAGCAGGCCCAGAGCGTCTGCGATCTGCTCATCAGCAACGGGATCCTCGCCATCTGGAATTTCGCCCCCAAGCACCTGAACGTGCCAGACCACATCCTCGTCCAGAACGAAAACATGGCTGCTTCCCTCGCCCTGCTCTGCAAACACCTCAACGAGCAGATGAAATCCGAAAAATGACACAGTTTCGGAAGTTTTTTCTTGAATTTCCGCGTGCCATGCTGTATAATAACACAGCAATGCCGGTGTGTTGGAATGGTAGACGAGGCGGACTCAAAATCCGTTGGGGTAACACTCGTGTGGGTTCGAGTCCCACCACCGGCACCACTCAGAAATGACCTTTGTATGTCAGATGACCGCGCAAGCGCGTTCATCTCGACAGCAAAGGTCTTTCTTCGTTCAAACCCGCAATCGCTTCGCTGGATTGCGGGTTTGTATTCCAAATTTGGCAGTTGATCCATAGTGTTCACATGGCACACCGTCGCCGCGAACTGTGCAGGTTCGCGGCGATTTTTTATGCTGGAAAACAGTCAATAATCGCGTTTGCAGAGGACACCTTGGAACTGTAATCCAGATGCGTGTAGATATTTGAGGTTGTGGAAATGTCGCTATGCCACAGCCATTCCTGAATGTCTTTCAAGCTGACACCGTTTGCATAGAGTACTTCCGGTTCATGAGCGGCAGTGAGGACGTAGAGCGGAAAAACATCCCGGAGCCGGAATTTGTCCCCTCCGTCACATATTTTACCCACGACACCGGCATCATGTCTGCCTCAGTAGCCCGGAATTTCCACTACCTTCTGCTCATGCCGGAGCCGGAGCGCTATTTCACTGTCTCACTGGCCGCTCAGCAGCTGGGGATCAGTCAGCAGGAGGCTGAGCAGATCCTTTCGGAATTCTACACCCGGCGGCTGCGGCAGGGTAGAATAAACATTCCGGTTTCCCGGCACAGGGCACACAGCCACGCCGTCCGGAAACGCACCGGAGGATATAAAACGCCGCCTGTCGGAGCAATTCCGACAGGCGGCGATCCCTTTCTGGATACAGAGCTGCCTCAGATGATTTTGGAGCATCATGCTGAGGCAGCCCCTTTTATGTAGGAAGCTGGTTATTTTTCGTTTCATGCTTTGGAACGCCTACGTCGGAGGCGGCTTCCATCTTGAACTTGTCCATGGCTTCACGGGCTTCCGGGATGTTGATGTTGGAAGAGTTACGGTTCGTCATAGTTCTGCATCTCCTTACTTGTTTTGGGGAAATCCGTTTTGATTTCCTACAACCGTAGTTTGACCCGATGCAGGCTTGTTATGAATGGGAATTCGCGGGTCGGCTTCCATGAAATTTTTTGATGCGCATTTGTTCCGCGAATAAAAAGAGATACGGACAGTAGAATCATACTTGCGTCCGGCGCATGGCTATGCTATACTGTTGGTGTACACACCAAAAGCGAAGGATGTGATCCGGATCAGCATTACAAGCGCAAGCCTGCCCGCGAAAAAACGAATTCTGACCGTCTGCGTCAAGCTCTTTCTGGAAAAGGGCTACCGGCGGACGACGCTGGCGGAGATCATTGAAAAGGCCGAGGTTTCCTACAGCACGTTCCAGAACATTTTCCGCGCCAAGGACGGCGTGCTGACGGAGCTGGTGGAGTTCATGTTCTCCAATCAGTTCGCCATGGCGCGCAGCATGACGGGCGCGCAGCTGCCGCCGGTGTATACCTACGCCGTAGAAACGGCCATTCAGATGACGCTGACGGAGCTGAACGAAAATCTGCGCGAGATCTACATCGAAGCCTACACGCAGAAGGAGGCTTCGGACTACATCTTTCGCGAAACGGCGAAGGAGCTGCAGCAGATCTTCGGCCCGTACCAGCCGGGACGGACGGCGCGGGATTTTTACGACATGGAGATCGGTTCGGCCAGCATCATGCGCGGCTACATGGCGCACCCGTGCGACGCAGAGTTGACGCTGGAAAAGAAGCTGCGGCTGTTTTTCTGCATGAGCCTGCGGGCCTATCGCGTCCCGGAGGACGAGCTGGAGCAGGTCATCCGCTTCGTCGAGGGACTGGACATTCGCGCCATCGCGGAACGGGTCATGCATGCGCTGTTCGAAGCGCTGGCCATGCGATTTGAATTTTCCCTGCAGGGAATCACGGAAACGGAGGAACACAAATGAAAAAACGACTGTTCAGAAATCTTCTTATGCTCGGGCTGCTGCTGATCACCCTGACGGCGGCGGTGTCGGCGGCAACATTTAACGGCCTGTTTTATAAGGAAGCTGATCCATCATCTAATATAGATTGGGACAAAGCGCCGGCAGAGCAAATCAACATGACCGCTACATTTTATTGCAATACATGCCGCTCCAATACTACTGTGATAGACCCGGCCTCCCCCAAAATAACACTGACCGGCATTCAGTTTCCAGCGGGCAGTGATTACCACAGCATGACATTGACTGTCGCCATAGAACAATTTAAGTGTACCAAGTGCAACACCACGATTAGGCCTATCAGGGATTTAAAGGTTACATTCAACAGCGGGAGTAACTACTTTTGCCACTCCGGCTACTCCCAGCTGCCTCTGGAAGCCTCCAGCTCGGCATCAATAGAATACGGCAGGATCGAGTTTGCTATAGGAACTGCACCGCACTTTAAGCTGGAGCAGTGTTCGCCGCGCGACGCCACTTGTGCCCAAGTTGGCATTAGGGACAATGTAAATTGTAAGCACTGCGATGGTTGCGGCAAGTATTTTGATCCTGATGGGGCGGAGATTGCGGCAAGTACAGTCGAGATCGAAAAAACGCCGCATACATATAATTTGACAACGGGCAAGTGTACAGCATGCGGCGCGCAGGCCCCGGCGCATCTGGGCAATCAATTTTATGCGACGTTCGAAGCCGCTTTGGAGGCATATAATGCCGGAAGCGGCGGTACGCTCACTGTTTATTCCCTGCCTGAGAATGCAACGATCGATCTGGAGAGATCCGGTAAGCTTGTTATCAACAATGGTGCTGCCGCTTCCAAGATTACGATGAGCGATGGTCTTACAGTGACCATTGAGAACGCCGGCACGATCAACTCGATTGAAATGAACCAGTCCGGTACAGTAACCATCAAGAACTCCGGCACGATCAGCTCGATCGAAATGGACAAGCCCGGCACGCTGACCATCGAAAACAGCGGCAAAATTACCTCGATCAAAACCCCGGCCAGAATGACCGGAACGGGCACGCGGACGCTCAACATCACAAATGGCAGCAGCGGTGTCATTGATGAGATCAACGCACCGAATACGACGATCACCGTCCGGAATGACGGTACGATCGGACTGCTGAGAGGTTACTTCCCTTCAGAGGACAAGGATCCGTTTCGAGAAAATATGGTCACGTTACAGCGCGGCGCGGGCGTCTATAACAAGATTCACTCAGTAGCTCCATGGACTGGAGATGATGGATATACACCCAAGACAGCGGATTTCAGCAAGCTTCTCTCAGCTGGTGATTATTTCTATCTCCCAGGCATGGAAACTCCTTGGCAGCGAGGTACGACTATTGACGATGACGATATAATCGGTGCAATCATGCTCCAAAACGCGTATTTTACCGGTCTGCCGTTCAGCAGTATTGAAGTAACCGGCACGGCTGGCAACTCCGCCCCGGTCAAGCTTAAACCGGACGAGAATGGCCGCCTCACCATGACGGTAGCCGCGGGGCAGGATGTCACGCTGACCGGCGATGTCTTGCTTCCGGATCAGGGACTGAAGTCGGATAAAGCAAAATTGGCCTATAGCTGGACCTGCAATGCCCCCGGAGGCAGCGGATCCGGAAATGTATTCACGTTTGAGGATATCCTGTATGGCGAATATGATCTGACGCTGACGGTGACGGACAATCAGTACCACCATTTGAAAAAAGTAAACATCCATATCAAAGCGGAGAAACCAGCGGGCGAGAAAATCGAGCTTTTCTTCAGAATACCGTCATCTGGGGACGTCTTCACAAAGATCTATGACGGCACCACCGCCAAGCCAAAGCCGCCACATCAGGTGGAGATCGAATTCTATGTCAAAAACAATTCCGATGTCGAGCGCACGATTCTGGTGCCTTCGGATTGCTATGAACCGACCATCAACTACGCGAGTCCAAATTGCTCAAACGACAACCCGATCACGGTCAAGGTGGAGCTGACTGCGAAGGGCAAGGAAAACTATACGTTAGTCAACAAGACGGTGACCGTGCCCGGAAAGATCACGCAGACAGCTCCTTCTTACAAGATAAGTCAAACTAAAGGAGCTCATGTCGGCGACTCCGTTTTCCAGCGTCTTACGTTCGCGGGATTCTGGTACGGGCGCGATACAGAACGTCAACCCCTATTTACTCCTGTTACCCCCGGAACGACTATCATGGTAGAGGATGAACCGCTTTCCGTCACGTTCTATCGTCTTCATCCGGAAAACATCAATGGCGAATGGCAGGGTCAGATAACGGACTTCATACACGACCCGTCGATGAACGAGGAGCTGACAACGGACTCCACCTTTACAGCTGTGGGCAAATATTATGTCTATGCCGTCGTGCAGCCGACCCGGAATTTCGAGGGAGTAGAAAAAACGGGTTGCCTCGTGATCAATGTTCAGAACACGGAAGCGAGCTCCGATCATCACACAAACTATACACCTTGGGACGGCACGTTCACTGCCCGTGTCCCCGTCGCGGCAAACGAGACGAAATCCGTCTACCTGTCCAGTTCCCTCCCCACTATCTACACCGAGCTGCTGCTCGGTCAGGGGAAGAAGCTCACGCTGTGTCTGAACGGCAAGACGCTGTCCGCGACGAACGGCGTCACCAATTATAACCATATCCGCGTGACCGACAGCGCGGCGCTGGCCATTGACGACTGCGTCGGAACCGGAACAGTCAAGGGCGCCGCCGTCAACGGCGGCTGGGGCGCATCGCGTATGTGAAAGACGGCACGCTCACGATCAAGAACGGCAAATTCACCGGCGGCACCGCGTCGACCGGCGGCGGCGCGATCGTGGTAGAAGCGGGCGGCACGCTGATCATCGACGGCGGCGAAATTTCCAGCAACACCGTCACAAGCGGAAACGGCGGCGCGATCTACATCAAGGACGGCGGCACCGTCACCATCACCGACGGCAAGATCACGGATAACCACGTCACAAACGGCAATGGCGGCGCGATCTACGTCGAAGCGGGCGGCACGCTGAACCTCTATGGCGGCACAATCACCGGCAACACGGCATCCGGCCTCGGCGGCGGCATCTACGTCGAAGCGGACGGCAGGGTGAACATTCAGGGTGCGCCCGTCGTCACGGGCAACACCGCTGGCGGCAAGGCCAACAACGTCTATGTCTGTGTCGACAGCACCTCTCCCCTGCTCACGATCTCCGGCGAACTGACAGACGGCGCAAAGCTCGGCGTCAGCACCGACGCTTCGTACCCCGTGCTGCTTGCGAACAGGGAGCAGGATTACAGCGCGTATTTCACCCCGGACGATCCGGACGCGTTCGTGCTCTTCTCCGGCAGTGCGCTGACCCTGTGCGCAAAGCCCTCGGCCACACTTGCGGGCGACACGCTGACCGTCAAGACCGGCAGCAATTATAAGTCCGATGCGTTTGTGCTGTTTGTGGCAGAATATGGCGCGGACGGCCGGCTGCTCGCCGTACACAGCGAGAAGATCACAGCTGAGTCCGGCACGTATACCTTCAAAGTGCAGCCCGGCGCGACGATCAAATGCTTCCTGCTCCACGCCGACACCTACGCCCCGCTGTTCGCGGCCTTCTCCCCCAAGGCATAAGCACTATCGCAAAAGTCCGACGGATGGAACTCCCATCCGCCGGACTTTATTTTGATAACTGCTCCCGCGCTCTGCGAGAAGCCGGAGCATTCGTTTTGCTTCGTTTACTTTAGAAAAGGTTGAAAATCCCGGTAACAAAACAAGGGCTTTCGATCATAGCTCCACGTGTGGGCTGAATCCCCTCCGCACAGACTGCGTTCTGTGCATTCAATGCATTGCGTGCAATCAGCTGTTCGGTCTTGCCGGAATACTTCAAAACGATGAAGCCATACATCCATAAAATTATCTGAACGAATAAGGGCATTTTTTAACGAATACTCCCAGCAGTTCAACGATTACTCGACTGTTTAACGATTACAGCAGAACAGAAATGCAAAACGACTGTAAAAAGCATAAACCCCCGCCGCAGAATTGCTCTGCGGCGGGGTTCACTTATGTGCAAAAACAGCCGAAAAGCCCTATTCTAAGCGGTTCTCGGCGTTTTTCGGGCATAGAAAAATCCACCGTAATTCTATCAAAATTACGGTGGACTTATGGCGGAGTGGGAGGGATTCGAACCCTCGGACGGCTTTTGACCGTCACACGATTTCCAGTCGTGCTCGTTATGACCGCTTCGATACCACTCCATGATATCGGCTGGCCGTGTCAAACCCCGGACAGCCCTAATATCATACACAAAAGCTGTCCGTTTGTCAAGGGTTACTTTTGAATTTCTTCAAATATTGCGCGAAGCTCCGTTTCGGTCAGGGGACGGTGCTGACCCGGCTTCAGATCACCGAGTGTGAGCTGCCCCTCCTGCACGCGCCGCAGGCGCGTGACGGTCAGCTCTGCACGCTCGCAGAGCCTGCGGATCTGCCGGTTGCGGCCCTCGTGGATCGTGACGCGGAAAAGCGCGGTCGTGCCGGCTTCGTGCAGAAGCTGCACACCAGCGGGAGAAGTCTTGCGGCCGTCGATTTCGATGGACTGCGAAAGAGACTGCTCCTTCCCTGCTATGTACCCGCTGACCCAGACGAGATAGGTCTTGTCGATGCTCTTTTTCGGGTGCATGAGGGCGTTTGCCAGCACGCCGTCGTTCGTCATGAGCAGAAGGCCCTCGGAGTTATAATCCAGCCGCCCGACCGGATACACGCGCTCCGGTACGTCCGCGACGAGCTCCGCGACGGAACGCCTGCCCTTTTCATCGTGCATGGTGGTCACGAAGCCGCGTGGCTTGCAGAGCATGAGATAGACTGGCTGCGGCTCCTGCCGCGTTTTGACGCGTGTGCCATCCAGCTCGATCACGTCCTCCTCTGCGTCGGCCTGCTCGCCAAGCTGCGCGGTGTTGCCGTTGACGCGGACGCGGCCCGCCGCAATCAGCTCCTCCGCCCTGCGGCGCGAGACGCCTGCGCAGCGCGCCAGAATTTTTTGCAGTCGTTCTTCCATACGATCCTCCTGTTCTGCGGATAGACGGGCGTGTCGCGTCCAAGAACGGCAAAGCCGTAGTCCAGAAGCGCAGTGTGGTCGCGCCAGTCGTCCGGGTCCGAGATAGTGACGGCGATGAGCATCCTGCCGTCACGCTCGGCAGCGCTGACGAGAATGCGGCCCGCATGGCGGGTATAACCGGTCTTGACGCCGATACAGCCGTCATAGCGCCAAAGCAGCTTGTTGTGATTGGTAAGCGTCCGGCCCGCGCAGACCGCAGTTTTGGTCGAGACGACCGCGCGGAGCTGTGCGTTTTGCAGCGCTGCCTGCGCAAGGTGGGCCAGATCGAGCGCAGTGGAATAATTTTCGCCGCTGTCCAGCCCGTGCGGGTTGGCAAAGTGCGTCTGCGTCAGGCCCAGCGCACGGGCGCGCAGATTCATCTGGCGGACAAACGCTGCTTCGCTGCCGGAAACGGAGATTGCCAGCGTCAAGGCGGCATCATTGCCGGAATGGAGCATCATGCCGTAGAGCAGATCGCGGCGCGTCAGCGTCTCATCCTTTTTCAGGTACATACTGGAGCCTTCCAGCCCTACGGCGGCGTCCGGCACGGTCACAGTTCTGTCCAGTTCTCCCGCTTCGCAGACGAGAAGACCGGTCATGATCTTCGTTGTGCTGGCGATCAGCGCGCGCTGCTCGCCGTTTTTCACGTAAAGGCACTCCCCTGTCGTCCCGTCGAGCAGTGCGGCGCTTTTGGCCGACACCTGCGGAGGCGGTGCGAGCTGTGCGGCGCTGGATATACCCGCCGCGCCGAGGAAAAAGGCGGCGGCGCAGAGTGCCGCCGCCGCTTGCCGGATCGTTTTTTGACCGCTGCGTTTCATTCTGCATCACCCTGCCGGGAGTTTGTGCAGAATACGCGGGTTTTATGCTTCTTCCGCTGCCTTTTCGGCCTCTTTTGCGGCTTTCTTTTCCGCAAAATATGCCTCGCCCTTTTCCAGCAGATCGGGCAGCAGCTCGATCAGGCGGTCAACCGACGTGGAGGCTGGCTCCGCGACCGGGAGCATACGCACGTTCTCGCCGCGGATCACAAGAAATGCGACCGGCGTGATCTTGATTCCCGCGCCTGCTCCGCCGCCGAAGGAATTATCGCGGTTCGCGGGCATATTTTTCGTTGCGAAATCGCTGCCGCCCCCGCCATAGCCGATGGAAACCTTGGTTACGGGGATGATCGTCACGCCGCCGGGCGTGGTGATGGGACTGCCGACGACCGTGTTGACATCGATCATATCTTTAATCTTGCTCATGGTATTGGTCATCATATCAGACAGAGGATGTTCCATACTTTACACCGCCTTTTTTCGTTCGTTCAGAATTTTTAGGAACCGGATGCCAGCGCGCAGCGCAAGGGCCAGCGACCGACCGATGGTGATCGTGGTCACAAGATGCGCGTCGACCTGTGTGTTGCTTATAGTATAATCGAGCGCGGGCCGAATGTCACGCTTTTTTATGACGAAAAGCCGCTCTAAAGACGGCGTGATCGCGCCGATGGCGGCCCAGGCCCGACCATAGCCCATAGCGGCCTTTGCCGGATCGTCGCTGCCGCCGATGTGGACATACAGCGTCAGTTCGTTCACGCGGAGCTTGCGGCGCAGATCGCCGAGCGTATCAAGCACAATATCCAGCAGCTGCAAAATTCCGTCCACGCCGCCGGAAAGGATCGGATTTGGCTTTTTTTCCTGCGAAGCGGCTTTTTCCGGTGCCTTTTCCGGTTTCTTTTGCTGTTTTTGCTGTTTCTTTTTCTTTTTTGGCTTCTGCGGCAAAAGCTGAAGGCGGATGGGGCCGAGCTTCGCCGCAAGAAATACGCCCTCCGCATTATAGCGCGCATCAACGCCGACGGGAATGCAGCCGATCAGCACAAGGGCAGCAAAAATCGCAAGAAGCGTCATCCACCATGTCCAAGTCATAGCGGGATCTCCTGCTGCACAGGCGCTGATGCATCCGGCTGCGTGGACTCCTCCTGCTTCTGCTCCAGTGGCTCGACCTGCGAGGGATCGACGTGCAGGTCGACCTTTTCAATCTCCGGCAGCTCGGCCAGCGATTCCATGCCGAACACGCGCAGGAAGTCCGGCGTCGTCTCATAGACGATGGGGCGGCCCGGCACGTTCAGCCGTCCGCATTCGCGGATGAGCTTTTTTGTCACAAGGGCACTGACGCAGTAGGCGCTGTCAACGCCGCGGATCTGTTCGACAAGCGCCTTTGTCGCGGGCTGGTAATACGCGATGACCGTCAGCGTTTCCAGCTGCGACGGCGAAAGCTTCGGCGGCTTGCGCGTTTCAAGTGTTTTGGTCACATATTCCGCCATTTCCGGCGACGAGCACATCTGATAGGCGTTTTCCAGCCGCACAATGCGGATGCCGCTGCGGTTGAAGCTCAGCTCGTCCATCAGCGTCTTGCACGCTTCGTGGATTTCTGCTTCATCGTGTTCGAGCGTCTGGCTCAGGCGTTTGGCGTCCACCGGCTCTCCGGCGGCAAACAAAACGGCCATCAATGCCCGCTGTAAATCATTCTGCTCCAAGATTAGCCTCCTGATCAGGAAATGTCCGTCTGCACGTCGGCATCCGGCGCTTTTAGAAAGGTAACCGCCATATCGCCGCGTTCATCCTCTCCGATGGAAACGGAGCGAAGGCGGCACAGCTCCAGCACGGCGAGGAACGTCGCCACGATCTCCGAGCGGCTGCGGCTGCCCTTGAACAGGGACAGAAAGCGCATGACACCGTGGGCAAGCAGGCGGCTGATGACCTGTTTGGCCTTCTGCGTGACCGGGTACGGCTCTGTGCCGACGATCCCTGCGAAGTTGGACGCGGGCGGCGGCAGACGGCGCTCCGTCCGGTCCTGCATGGCAGCAAGCGCGGCGGTCAGATCGGACTTGTCGTGCCGGTAGCGGTAGGTTCTGTCCGGCTGGTACGGCTCCGGCCCCTTGGTGAACAGGCCGAGGCCAAGCTCATTGCGCACGGCCAGCTGCTTCGCGGCCTTCTGGATCTGCTGATATGCATCCTGCCGCTGTCGCTTCTGGAGGGATTCGACGAGCTTGTCCATCTCGCTCTGCGCTTCCTCCTGCTCCGCCTTGGATAGGAGCATCCGCGTTTTGATATACATGAGATAGGACGCCATGGCGATAAACTCGCTGGCAATTTCCATATCCATGCGCTTCATTTCGTCCAGATACGCCAGATACTGCTCCAGAATAGCGGAGATCTGGATATCCTGTATTTCAATTTTATTCTTGCTCAGCAGCAGCAGGATCACGTCCAGCGGGCCGTCGAAGTCCTCGAGCGTCTCGCCCTTCGCGTGCACGACGCTGCCGAGATGGTATCGCGGTTCATCCATGCAGATATAACTCCAAAAAATAAGTTCAGCGCAGCGCAAGCAGCAGCCGCACCGGCCATGTGCCGATGGCTTCCAGCCCATTCAGCAGCCCGTCACGCAAGAATTCCAGCGGCACATCGAGTACGCCGGTCAGGAGCAGGAGCATCAGAAGCGCCATGCCATAGCGCTCATAGCGCATGAGCCAGAGATAGGCCTTGTCGGACAGGCAGGAAAAGAGCACCTTTGATCCATCGAGCGGCGGGATGGGAAAGACGTTGAACACGGCAAGGCCCGCCGAAATGATCTCGACATAGTAGAAAAAGAGTGCGAAGATATAGACGGCTGTCGAGCCGGAGAAGTAGTACCAGTAGGCAAGCACACCGTAGAGCAGCACAGCCAGATAGGCCAGCAGAACGTTGGACAGCGGGCCTGCTGCAGCGGTGAGCGCCATGTCGCGCTTGGGATGCTTGAAATACCGCATATCGACCGGGACGGGCTTCGCCCAGCCGAAGCGGAACAGCGCCATCATAAGCAGACCGCCGATATCAATATGCCGCAGCGGGTTGAGTGTCAGCCGTCCTGCACGCTTTGCCGTCGGGTCGCCGAGCCAATAGGCCACGAGTCCGTGGCACGTCTCATGAAACGTGATGCACAGCAGCGACGCGGCGACGAGCACCGCCGTCTGCCATACGCCGTCAAACTGGAGCTGCTTCAGCCATGCTACAAATCCGTCCAAATCAAATCTCCTGTCTGTCGATCATGGGTTCACACCAGCTCGATCTGCTTTGCAGCGGTGAGCGGCGTGTTTTTCTCTGCGTCCAACTGGAACACGCGGACAAAGCCGGTCTTCGTACCTCGCAGAACGACGGAAATACGCGTATCCAGACTTTGCACGGGTACGTATTGGACATCGACCATCCGCCCGTCCGCGTCATAAAGCGCGATCAGGTGCAGGCCGGTGAACTCCGGGTCATAACTGACGTTCACGCCCTCGTCTGAGACGGAAACCTCCGGCGCGGGACGAGAAACAGCGAACGAATAGCTGCCGATCGCCGTATAGGCGAATCTGAAATAAACGCGCTGCCCCTTTTCCAGCGTGAGAGAAACGCCGCTGTCGGGCCGGGAGGCGCTGAAATGGCGATACAACTCCCACACGGCGTTTTCGCCCAATTTGTACAGCCAGCCGCTTTCACCGGCTGCATGGAATACATAGCTTCCGGCAGCAGGCGCGGTGAAGCTGAAAAAGCGCTCATAACCGGTGAACGCAGCGTTGAAGCGAACCGGACTGCAAAGCCCGATCTCCTGTGCCCGCGTGACCTCGACCGTATACGAAGCCTCAGCCTGAACGCAGAACAGAGCGGTTTCTCCTGCTTCCAGATAGAAGCCGCGCTGGAGCATCGTGCCCTCTCTTCCGGCTTTGGGCAATACGTCGGTCGTATCGTATAGCGCGCCCGTTCCGGCTCCCTGAACCGTCAGGGTGTAAACGCCGTCGGACGGGGCCGTGAATTCCCAGACAGACGCATCTGCGCCTCCGTTCTGCGGCGCATCCGTCAAAATGCGAGCCGCCGTAGGAGCCGGGCAGTCGTTCCACGCGCCATAGGTCGTATCGTCTTCAGATACGATAAATGTGCGGAAGGAATAGTCAGCTCCCGCATCGGCCTTAAACGACAGGCAGAGCTGTCTGGACTTGACGCTGTCAAAATTCGCAGAAAATGAAACGCGTTCCGTCTGTTCCTGTCCCGCTTTGCGGTACTCGATGCCAAATTCTGCGCTTCCTTCTGCGGCAGCACATTCCAGAACGACTGCGCAGCGATTGCTGCCGCGGAACGTCGTTCCAGTGGAAACGAACGGCTTGTCCGCATTGACCTGAAGCGTACTGAGCTTCACGGTTTTGCTGCCGTATTCATATACGGCTTCGCCATAGATCGTATACTGGCCGGGCAGAAGCTCCGCGCTCCAGCTTGCAACACGGCAGGGCGCATTCTCTGTAGATTCTCCATACGCCATGCGCATAGCCTCGCCGCGCCAGAGGTCGATCCGCAGATTATCGGAGCTTCGGATCGCATAAACAACCGGCGTCACCGTAATGGAAGGCGTGCAGGTCGTGAAATTGGAAATATAAAAGCTGAATTGCTCCCCTGCTGCCAGCGTGTTCTGTCCGTAAGCAATCGCCGAGCAGATGCCGGTATTGTCATCGGCAGCCAATGTATACACCCTATGGTACAGCAGCTTCTGGCTTCCCGCATCAAGCGTCACGCACGCAAGCGACGGGTCGACCGGCCGCAGCACCACAAGGGTCCGAACAGCCGTTGTCATGCCCTCGTACCGGACGGATTCCGGCTGCTGATAGCCCTGATACGCCTGCACCCAGTCGTCATATAGAACCGAGTCGTATTTTTCGTAGACGGACCACGTCAGCTCCGTCCCGGCGGGATACAGGGAATCGACGCCGCCGAAGCGCAGCGTGCCATAGCCGCCCGTTCTTCCATCGAACTCGGGAATGGATACGGACACGGACGCGTTCGAGGCGTCCGGCGCGGCAGCGCTGACGGTAAAGGAAATGGAACGCGTGTTGTTCAGAAGATAGGCTTCCGATATGCCGCTGGCCGTTACGCGGATCGCGGCTTCATAGCTGCCGGCAGCAAGGGAATTACAGGTTTCCGAAATCTTGACATAGGCATTGGCCGAGAATCTGCTGACGGCGCACTGGCTGGTTTTTTCCCAGACGGTCTGGCCGTTCTGCGTGATCGTTGTGACGATTTGCAGTCTTGCGCTGCTCAGGTTCACTGCGCTGTTGTTCAGCGCGATCCCGCCGATTTTGAAGGATTGGTTGGCAGGGATCGTATCAATGCCAAGCTCCAGATCATCAAACGTGGAAGCGCGGACGTACAGATCCTGAACGGAAAAATCCGCCGAGGTGTTTTTGTTGTGGGTACCGGAGGCGTCCTGCTCCAGCTCTGCGCGGTAGGGTTCCAGAACGGTAAAGCTTTCGAGCCGCCACGGGAACGTCGAGGGATAGTCCAGCTCCCAGCTGTCGGCGCCGAAGCCGTCGAACATCCCGTCCATCATCATGACGCGCAGCCGGTTCGGCGCCTGGCGGCGTAGTGCGCCGTCGTATTTATCGGAATCAGAATCGGAAATGAAAATGGCGGGATAGGCTTCCTTGCTGTAGGGGCTGGCGGACGTGTCGTGCAGATAGCCCCAGAGCGTGATAGCGTGGCCGCCGATGCGGAACGAGGAGAGATAGTTGCCGATGGAAATGCCGACGGCGCAGTCGCGCTCCAGCGCGTCAAGCACCGGCCGCAGATTGTCGATGTGGTTGGAAATTTCATAGGTCTGGTACAGACTGTCGGCGGGATACTCGGAAAGATACTTTCCGGATTCGCCCGGCGCGCGCAGCTGCGCCCAGCCGTCATTGCCCTGCATGGCGTAATAGCCGTTGAAGAACCAGTCCAGCCCGTATGTATACGAGCCGCCCGCGTCTGTAAACGCTGAAATGAACGACTCAAACAGATCGTCCTCTGTCCGGAAGCCCGCTTCGCTCCCCCAGCCGCTGAACCGGAGCATATTGGACGAAGCGGCAGCCCAGCAGAGGTTGGCGTCCGAGGCAATCTCCCCTTCCGCAACATCTGTGAATTCCTTTTCCGCGTCAATGAAGTCCACGTTGGTGAGGCTGAAATAGCGGTCCGCCAGCGCACTGGCCGTCAGCTCTGTCTGCACCTGCTCCAGCGTCGATTCTGTCAGGCCGGTCAGGAAAATTTCCCGCGTATCGTCGATGGAAAACGTGGTCTTGTAAAAACCGGTGCAGGTGGGCGCGCCGCCGCTCATCACGGCGGCATCCGGCTCGGAGAAGCCGACGGGCGTGACGGTCATCAGCAGCCGTCCGTTATAATAGATCGAATAAGAGGCGATTTTTGCAGAGCGGACGGAATTCGCAAGCCCGTCCGGATTCAGAACGCCGCTCCGCGTAAGGGTATTTCCGTCTGTGTCCTCCATACGGGTCGTAAAGCCCGGCTCCGGGTCGAGCCGCAGCGCAGCCAGCGTCTCCTGCGCGGCAAATACCTGTGTGCAGAGCAGGACCAGCAGCGCAGCCAGCAGCAGACCGCGCACAAAACGCCGATTCATAAGCAACTCCTCAATTTCTTTATTTCTTTCTAAATAATAGTATTATATCACCGGAAGCCCGTGACCGCAAGAGTAGAAATCAGGCCGTGCGCTGTGCCGTTTCAGGCAAAAACCCGTCTGTGCACAGATTGACTTTGCTGCGCTTGTCTGGTATTCTTATGGTGTATTTATGCTGCGGCGCAGGAGGTCAAGCTATGTCCGCTTACACCAAGCAAGCCATTAAAAATTCATTTTTGAAGCTGCTCAATGACCGGCCGCTCAATCAGGTCACGGTCAAGGCAATCGTGGAGGACTGCGGCATCAACCGCAACACGTTTTATTATCATTTTACCGACATTCCCTCGCTTGCGACGGAGATCATCACCGAACGGGCTGACCAGATCATCCGGCAGTACGCCAACCCGGATTCGCCGGAGGCGTGTTTGAATGCCGCCGTGCAGTTCATGACGGAAAACCGGCGCGCGGTCATGCATATGTACCGTTCGATCAGCCACGATACCGTCGCGTTTTATCTCATGCAGATCTGCCGCCACACGGTCGAGGCCTACGCAGCGGCAGCCTATGGCGATCTGCCGCTCAGCAAAGAGGACCGGGAGATCCTGATCCGCTTCTGGCAGTGCGAATGCTATGGGCAGATCGTTGAGTGGCTGTCCAACGATATGAAGTACGACATTCAGGCGCAGTTCAGCAGGCTCTGCACGTTTTACCGCGGCGGATTTGAGGCAATGGCGCGGCAGGACGCCGATACAGGCATTCCGTGCTGATTGCCCGTTCCTCTTTTTCCCCGCATCTGCTATGATATCATGTAATAATCATGCTTTCACGGAGGTTCCTGATATGCGTTCCGGCTTTATTCTTTCCTGTGAGTCTACCATTGATCTCCCCTATTCCTACTGCGAACAGCGTGACATTCCCGTTTTGTTCTATTCCTATCAGGTCGACGGCGTCAGCTATGAGGACGACATGGGGCGTGATCCGGAGGCGCTGCCGCAGTTTTACGGCTTTCTGGACGCCGGAAAGCTGCCGAGCACAGCGCAGCTGAACGAATTTCAGTACGAGACGTTTTTTGACGCACTTTTGCAGCAGGGCGACGTGCTGCATATCGCGTTCGGCTCCGGTATGACGGCGTCCGTGCAGAATGCGATGCTTGCAGCGGAGACGCTGCGGGAGAAATACCCGGAGCGGAAGCTGACCGTGATCGATTCGCTCTGCTCGTCCTCCGGCTACGGTCTGCTGGTCGACGGCGCAGCCAATCTGCGCGACGAAGGAAGATCCATGGATGAGATCGCGGACTGGGTACTCGAAAAGCGTCAGAAGGTCCACCACCAGTTTTATTCCACGGAGCTGAAATTCTACCGCCGCAGCGGGCGTATGTCCGGCGCTGCCGCAGCGATCGGCACGGTGCTCGGCATCTGCCCCATCATGCGTCTGGACGACAAGGGCCGCATCATTGCCTATGACAAGGTCCGCGGCAAGAAAAACGCCGTCGCGCGCACCGTCGAGACGATGAAGCGCCACGCCGAAAACGGAGAGAATTACACAGGCAAGGCGTTTATCTGCCACTCCAACTGCCTTGCGGATGCCGAGGCGACGAAGGCCGCCGTCGAAGCCGCGTTTCCGCATCTGAACGGCGAGGTGCGCATCTGCGATATCGGCACGATTGTCGCGTCGCATTCCGGCCCCGGCACCGTCGCGGTATTCTTCTTTGGAGACGACCGCGCACCGGAGGGTTCGGCTGTTTAAGCTTTTTCTAAATATTGACCCGGCTTTCCTCGCAGGAAAGCCGGGTCAGCTTTTATCCCTCTGCGGCTTGCAGCATTCTGTCGATGAGAATGCCATAGCCCTGCGTCGGGCTATTGACCAGCACGTGCGTGACTGCGCCGACCAGCCGTCCGTTTTGCAGGATCGGGCTGCCGGACATCCCCTGCACGATACCGCCTGTTTTGGCAAGCAGCGCCTCATCCGTCACGGTAATGAGCAGGTTCCGGCCATTTTTCGCGTCTGCATCCACACGGTCAATGCGGATGGCAAAACGCTGCACCTGATCGCCGTCGACATTTGAAAGGATCTCCGCCGGGCCGGTCACGACCGACTCAGCAGGAGCCGTTTCGACTGTCTGCCCCTGACGCGGATGGGTCATCGTGCCGAATATCCCGCAGGCCGTATTTTTGTCCACGGTTCCCACCGTGTCTGTCACATCGAAAAGTCCGTGCAGCTCTCCCGGCGTTCCGCGTGTACCGGCGCGGATCTCAGCAACGCTCGACCGCACCAGATAGCCGGACTGCATCATCAGAAGCTGCGTCCCGTCCAGACTGCTGACGCCGTGGCCGAGCGCACCGTAGCTTCCGGTTTCGGGGTCATAATAGGTGACAGTCCCGATCCCCGCGATATGGTCGCGTACCAGAACGCCGAGCCGGTAGCCGGACGGCGTTTTTTCCGGCGTGACAAGAAACTCCGCTTCCCTTCCGCCGCGTTCCACCCGCACGACAATCGGCTCGCTTTTCTGAATGCTTCCGAGCAGCGCCTGCGCGCTGTCTGTTTTCTTTCCGTCCGCCGCAATGATCACATCGCCCTTCCGGATCCCTGCCTGCTGCGCAGGTGTGCCGCTCTCTACCTCCGTGACCATCAGTCCCTCCGCATAGAGCTTGATGCCGACTGTATATCCGCCCGGAACCAGCGCGCGTCCGGCTGCGGCAGTCTGGCAGCACAGCGCAAGCGCAAGAACGAACGCGGCCAGCGCGGCCGGTATTTTTCTATAAAAAATGTTCCGCCTCATGTTCTCATCCTCTCCGCAAAAGTCTCAGCGCCATTATCTTGACCCGCCGAGCCGGAAAGAAACCGCGCATGGCGTATGTAAAAGAAAGTCTGTTTTCCTTGTCATGAATTAGAAATTCTCCGTTTTTCGAGAAAAAAGAAGCGTGTATCGGCAAATAGGCCCTGCTTTTCCGCCGAAATCCAGAATTGCAGTTTCCATCTCAATTTAATTTCTGCAAAAAAAGAAAAATTAGTCTTGACTTTTCAGAATAAATCGTTATAATAATCATGCGCTTCGGAAAGAAGCTCAGCTAGGGGATTTGTGTAACGGTAGCACACCGGACTCTGACTCCGTTTGCGGGGGTTCGAATCCCTCATCCCCTGCCAGATGAAAAATCCGTAATCCAAAAGGATTGCGGATTTTCTCTTTGTGTATCATTTATCACGAAATATCAAACAAGATCCTTTCTGCAAAACGCCCGGCAGACAATCCGAATGTCTGCCGGGCGCTCTGTATTTGTGGTTATCTCGTCAAAACCGTGCCTGCCATGCTGCCGGTGAAGGCGCCGTTCAGAATGGCCGGGCGGCCAGCGACGAAGACAGTATCCATACCGGCGGAGAACTGCGCAGGATCGGAATAGGTTGCGCAGGTATGGACGGCGGAAAGATCAAAAATATTCAGGTCTGCATCCATGCCGGGCGCGAGAATGCCCTTTGTTTTCAGGCCCATGACCTTTGCAGCACGGCCCGTGCATTTATGCACGGCAGATTCGATGGAAAGCGCCCGCTTTTCGCGGACGAAGTGCTCCAGGAGCGTTGTATACGTGCCATAAACGCGCGGATGGAGCATCCCGGTGGTGGGATAGGTGCTGTCGGAGATCACGCAGCTGTGTGCGTCGCGCAGGATATCGCAGATATCGTCCTCGGCAGCAATGAAATCGATCATGGTCACGTCGCAGTGCGCAGCCTGCAGCAGATCAAACAGTGCGGTAAAGGGGTCCTTCCCCTGCTGCTGCGCGATGGCGGCGATGCTCTGCCCTTCATACTGCCGCAAATCCTTCCGCGAGATGCTGGACGCGACAATATTCTCAAAGCCGACGAGAAGCGAAATATTTTCAAAGTCGCTGCCGGTCAGCATACGGTCTTTCAGCGCTTCGCGGAACGCGGGATCGGCCAGATTCTCGGTCAGCGCTTCCAGGCCGCCCTTCTGGCTCTCTGGCGGCAGAACGTGGACGAGCTGGGTTGAACCGGCGGTATAGGGATAGACGTCGCAGGCGATCTCAATACCGTCCTGACGGGCCTCGTGCATCAGGCGGAGCATCTCCGGCGTGCAGCGGTGCCAGTTGGCCTTGCCGATGGATTTAAGGTGGCTGACCTCGACGGGGGTATGCAGTGCCTTTGCGACGGTGATCATTTCGCGGAGCGCGTCGACCACGCCGCTGCCTTCCTGCCGCATATGGACTGTGATGGGAATGCCAGAATTTTTAAGCGGCTGAAGCGCTTCGATGAGCGCTTCGGTCGAATAGAAGCAGTCCGGCGCGTAGCCGAGGCCCAGCGAAACGCCGAGCGCGCCTGCAGCAAGCTCCTGCTCGATCAGGCGGTGGATCTCAGCCATCTGGGCCGCGTCAAGCTCTGGCGTGCCGAAGCCTGCCGCGCAGGCGCGGATGGTGCCGCTACCCGCCAGCATGGCTGTATGGATGGGGCTGGGCGTCTGTTTTGCGGCGCGCAGATAGGCCGCAAGGCAGGAAAAATCGGCATTCTCCGGCAGCGCGCCGGTGACGGGCGTCAGATACGCCTCGATTTCTTTCTGGTATGTACCGGCGCAGGGTGTGACAGACAGGCCGCAGTTGCCGTTGACAACGGTGGTCAGGCCCTGCCTCAACTCAAGTTCGCCGAAATGCGGGCGG
>ENA-OPCN01000975-OPCN01000975.1-human-gut-metagenome-genome-assembly--contig:-NODE-975-length-22009-cov-2.683201_pt1 | contig 22009 bp, 20 predicted proteins | sample MGYA00241567_ERZ501485 | MGnify/ENA primary metagenome ERZ501485 (study PRJEB25962, sample SAMEA2042579) | human gut metagenome | biome: human gut; feature: human-associated habitat; material: faeces...
GGGCGTTTCCGGTGCATTCTCCAGCAATGCAGCAAGTCTGGCAGCAGACGTAGATCAGAGCGGCAGCGTAAACGGTACAGATCTCCAGCTGATTCAGGATTATCTGCTGGGAAAAATCACAGCATTCTCAAAAAGCAGTGCGGGTTCTGATGAAACGAATCCAACTGCATATATGGAACAGGTAAAAAATAGGATGACAGAATACGCCCCGGCAGGAATCACGGAAGAAAAAAATGGCGTTTCTTACGGTACTCTGAAAAAATATCAGTACTATTCCACAACACGGGAACGAAATGTCAACGTGAATGTGCTTTTGCCGGCTGACTACAATGAAAGCGAAACCTATCCAGTACTCTATGCACTGCATGGTTATTGGGAAACAGAGGATTCTTTGGCAGCTATGAGCAGTGCCCGTACCATGCTGGGCAATTTGAATGCAAATGGCGAAGCGGAAAAGATGATCGTTGTTTTTCCATATATCTACACCAGCAAAACCAAAGAGGCATGCGATGGATTAAATCTGGAGAATTCATTGAATTATGACAACTTTATCCATGATCTGACAAACGATCTGATGCCGTATATCGAAAAGAATTTCTCCGTGAAAACCGGACGGGAGAATACTGCAATTACAGGATTTTCCATGGGTGCGAGAGAATCGCTGTTCATCGGCTTGACCCGTTCAGATTTGTTTGGCTATGTGGGTGCCGCCTGTCCTGCACCAGGACTGACACCTGGAACAGATTTGAGTATGCACCCCGGTCAGCTGCAGGAAAATCAGCTGAAACCGGCATACCAGATGCCGAATCTGATCATGATTACCGGCGGTGGGAAAGATGGTACAGTTGGCTCGCAGCCTTCTGTTTATCACAATATCTTGTCTGCAAATGGAATTGAACATCTCTGGCATTCTGTTTCTGATGGAGGACATGATTCATCTAGCGTTCAGCCGCATTTTTATAACTATCTTCGTGGGATTTTTCAAAGTAAAAAATGATTTTCTCCCCAATGGGAAGAATCATTTGCAATAAATCTCTGCGGCTCTGTTCCAAGCCGCAGATGAAAAGAAGCTTCTGAAAATTCATGCTGTTCCAATGGTTTTTAGGTTTTGTTTCTTTGAAAAGCGGTGGCTTTTTGATAAGCTGCCGCTTTTTTCATAAACCTGTGTGTTAAGACAGGTTCTTATTATACTACATCATCTCTCTTTTTTTATTTTCCATTGTCAATTCTGAAAAAATATGCTATAATCATACTGACAATCAGTTGCATCGGCGGAGAATGGAGGGAAATATCTTGTGTTTCACAGTAATATTGGCGGATGATGAACCGCAGATTTTAGAGGGAATTCGGGATTCTGTGGAGTGGGAAACACTGGGATTTCGTGTCATTGCAACAGCACTGAACGGAAAGGAACTTCTGGAACAGACGGAAACGCTTCGTCCTGATTTGGTAATCAGCGACATTAAAATGCCGTTTCTGGATGGATTGGAAGTGGCGAGAATCCTGCATGAGAACATGATGCATATCAAAATTGTCCTTTTTTCCGGCTGGGACGATTTTGAATATGCACAGCTTGCCATTCGGTATGGGGTATCGGAATATGTGCTGAAACCCATCGACTTTCAGGAGATGCAAAACCTGCTGAAAAAAATCCGCGGAGAATTGGAAACGGAGTTGGAACAGCGTCAAAATCAGGAGCGTTTTGCGGAAATTTATCAAAAGAGCCTGCCGCTGCTGCAGGAGCAGTTCCTGATACAGCTGGTCAGAGGCTCACTTACCCCAGAGCAGATGCAGCGGCAGCAAAAAAATCTGTCGGTTTCGCTGGATGCCAATTGTTTTTGTGTGGTCAGTATGAAAATCACGGAGGAAAGCGATGATTATCTGTCGCAGTTTTCCGTGGCAGAATCCGTCAATGAGATGCTGCAGCAGGTCTGTCCCTTTCGGACATTTCGTTATCTGGACAAGATCATTTATCTGTTGCTGCTCTCTGCACCGTCGGAAATGATACGGATTCAGAAAGCACTGAACGAAGCCTCTCATATTTCCAAGCACTACAATCAAGTGGCATTTTCCTGCGGCATCGGCAGCATCTGTGAAAAGCTGGAAGAGCTGCCAGTTTCGTTTTCACAGGCAATGGAGGCGTTGGAATACAGCGTGGTGTCCGCAGAAGAGTCTGTGACCTCTTATCAGGATGTGGAACTGTACGAAAACCACGTGTATACCTCTATATCCACAGAGGAACTGGAAATGGCGATCAAGCTGGAAGATCAGGAAAAAGTGCAGAAAGAAGTGGAAAAGCTGGTGACACAGCTGGAAAAGAGCCACTATAATTTCAATGCTTACCAGTCAGCGATTCTGGAGATCATTTTTTCCATCTCCGGTATTTTTCGCCAGTATCACATGATGGACGACGTGATATTTGCCGATGCCAAGCGTATGACCATGAAGGTTCTGTCCCTGGAAACGGGAGAGCAGCTGAACGCATGGCTGCTGAATTACTGCGATTATATCATTTATGCGATTCACCAGAGGAAGGTGGATCGGAACAGTATCCTTGCACAAAAGGCCATGGAATATGTCCAGCAGCATTACGGCAATGCGGAGCTGTCCGTGGACGAGGTGTGTGCCTATCTGCATGTCAGCACATCTCACTTTTCCAACCTCTTCCGCAAGGAAACCGGCATGAGTTTTCTGGCGTTCCTGACGAAGAAGCGAATGGACGAGGCAGTTCGCCTGCTGAAGACAACGGACGAAAAAAGCAGAGTAATCGGAGAAATGGTCGGCTATCCGGAACCCAATTATTTCAGCTATGTCTTTAAGAAGAACATGGGCATGTCGCCGGCAAAATTCCGAAAAGAACTGGCAACGGAGAACTAGCATGAAGAAAATATTGCAATGGCTGCACCGGAAGATTGACGGAAAGAGCATTTGTCTGATTTTTACTGCTCTGTTTTTCCTGACCGTCAGCCTGTTCACTGCACTGATCATCTCCCTTTATTCGGAGTATACCAAGGCGCAGATTGCCGCCTTTTTGCAGGAGAAAAATACCCAGCAGCTGCGGCGTATGAGTTTCAGCATTGAGAAAGATGTGGACGACACCATTGCGCTTGCCAATACCGCCTATTATCAGATCATCAAGAGCACTGACCTGCAGGCACTTTTGACGGAACAGACGCTGTCGGATTTCTGCCAGCTTCATGAGAACAAGATTTTGTATGCCGCCATTTATGATATTGACGGGGCACTGCTCTGGCAGAATGCAGAGAATTATGATGCAGAATCTGCGGACAGTGCTGCATGGTTTCAGGCAGCAGAAACCGAAATTGACACCGTTGCATTTGATGTGCCTCATTATATCCAGACAGCAGCAGGATTTCAAAAAGCCATGACTGTTTCCCGCTATGTGGAGCTTCAGGACGGCGGAAAGAGCCGATCCGGAATTCTGCGGTTTGATGTCTGCATGGACAACATGGAGGCAGAGCTGAACATCTATCCGGCATCACAGACGGATTATTTTTACCTGATGGACAACGAAGAACATCTGATCTGCTATCCCTTTGAGAAACGACTGGAGAGCGGTGTGCGAACCGAATGGACGCTGCATGCACCGAAAAATCAGGTGGTTTTGCAGGACAAAAAGGAGTGGCTGCTCCAGCAGCAAACCATAGGATATACCGGCTGGGAACTGATCTCTGCTGCTTCTTTGACGGAAGAACTGCAAAACAGCACGCAGCTCCGAACCGGAATCGCAGTCATTGTTCTGCTGATGGCGGTGGTTTCTGTGATATTGGATTTTTTGATTCAGCGTCTGATGATCGCACCGGTTTTGCGGCTCTCCGAAACCATGAAACGGTTTGGACATGGGGAATTGCAGGTTCGTGCAAAAACAGAGAGCTGCGGAGAGATCAGAGGACTTTCCGACGGCTTTAATGACATGGCGGAAAAGACGAATCAGCTGATGGAACGAGTGCGGAAAGAGGAACGGGAAAAACAGATCACCGAGCGAAAGCTGCTGCAATCTCAGATCAATCCCCACTTTTTGTATAACACGCTGGACTCCATTATCTGGATGATACAGAGCAAAAAGTATGAGGGCGCCGGAAAAATGGTGTCCATGCTGGCAAAATTTTTCCGCATCTCCTTGAGTCAGGGAAAGGACATTATCCCGCTGCAAAAGGAACTGGAACACGCTGTCAGCTATCTTTCCATTCAAAATGTGCGGTTTCAGGATAAGTTTACATTTACGGTGGATTGGGACGAAAAACTGGCGGACTGCCTGTGTCCCAAGCTGGTGATCCAGCCGCTTTTGGAAAATGCAGTCTATCACGGCATGGAGGGCATGTATGAAGACGGGGAGATCCAACTGAAGATCTATGCGGTAAACGAACTGGTGCACATTGATGTGATCGACAACGGCGAGGGTATGACCGAAGCACAGGTGCAGAAGATGATGCAGGGCGATGTGGTGTCCAGCAAGCGAGGCTCCGGAATCGGTGTGAAAAATGTCAATGACCGAATCAAGCTGTATTTCGGTGAAGCATATGGTGTACAGATCATCAGTGCACCGGATGAGGGAACTACGGCACGCATCTATTTCCCCATGAGGAGGCAGGAAGATGAAACCGAAAAATAAGGTGCTCTGGGTCTTTGCCGGAGGGATTCTGCTGGTACTGCTGCTGTTTCTTGGGCAGCAGTTCTTTCAAACAAGGAAAAAACAGATCGCCGTGATTTTGTCGGAAGATGCAGTGTCCGGTTTCTGTTCGTTTCAGGAGGGCATCTATGACGGTGCAGAGGATTGTACGGTGTCACTTCGCATCATACATACCCCGGAGCTCTCGGAAAACGCATGGGCAGAATTGCTGTCTGCACAAAAAAAGCAGGGCTGTGACGGTGTTCTGCTGTTCTGTCCGGAACAATACTATACCGGAAGCGAAATGTTCTATGCCGAAACGCTGGAGCAGTCTAAACTCCCTGTTTTTTCTATCACCTATGCACCTGCATTTTTTCACGGTGCCTATAGCGATGGCATGGAGCAGATCTCCGAGATCCTATCCCCGCAAATCCAAGAGGCAGCACAGGGTGCGTTCGAAATTGCCGCAGATACCACGCAGACAAAGAGTGTGCGAATTGCGGAGTCTGTGGAGCAGTGCCTGAAACAAAATGATGCGGTATATGATCGGGATACCAGTTCTGAAAATGGCTCTAAAACACTGCTGGTCTGCGGAGAAACAGAGGACGCCAAAGCTTTTTCCCATGCGGCGGCAGTCATTCAGATCTGCCCCAAACAGCCGGATTATACATTGCTGACAAGCGGTGCGGTGGACATGATCGTGACAGAGAATGATTATGGGTTTGGGTATCAGGCGATCGCCTATCTGACAAAGCGGATGCAGGGGAAAAATGTGCCGTTTTCTCCGCCGGAGCTGCGTGAAATCACAAAGGAAAATCTGTTCGATGCCCAGCAGGACGCACTGCTGTTTGAATAGGAGAAGTGCCATGAAAAAGAAGAACCTTATTTTCTCTGCGGTAGGCGTTGGACTTCTGGCGGCTGCGGCGGCGGGCGGATTTGTCCACTTTCAAAGGCAGCACACGGACCGTTTTTTGAAAGTGGGAATTGCGGTATATGATCTGGACGACCCCTATATTCAGACATTGACAGATGCCATTCGCAGTCAGCTGAAAGACAAGACCATTGACGGAAAGGAGATCATCTACGACGTTTTTGATGCCTCCGGCAGTGCGGTAACACAGAACACACAGCTTTACGAAATTTTGCAGCAGGAATATGACGTGATCCTCTGGAATCCGGTTTCGCCCACCAATGTCATGGGGATACTGGAGGACGCACAGGAACAGGATGTGCCGGTGATTCTGTTCAACCGTGAACCGGCGAAAGCCGATCTGGAGGAGCAGGACAATGTGTGGTACGTCGGCACAGAGGCGAAAGAAGCCGGAAATATGCAGGGAGAAATGCTGATTCAGGCTTGGAATACCTGTGAGATGGACAAGAACCGGAATGGCATGCTGGATTATATTCTGGTAGAGGGAGAACAGGCACATACCGATGTCATCAACCGTACCGATGCGTTTCTGCAAACGGCTTCTGCTGCACTTCCTCTGAATCAGCTCCATGTGATCTCTGCGGACTGGGCGAGAACCTCTGCACTGCGGGAGATGCAGAACCTCTCCGCAGAGGAGGTAACGGAAGTCGAGGCGGTCATTTGCAGCAATGACAGCATGGCGTTGGGTGTCGCAGATTTTTATGCAAAGCAGAAGCTGCCGCCGCCGGTCATCATTGGCATCAATGGGATTCAGGACATGCAGGATGCCATTGATGCCGGCGTGATTTACGGGACGGTAGATCTGAATGTTCCGGAACAGGCAAAAACCATTTTTGCAATCATTCAGGGAAATTTCGATGCCGGAGCAGAAATGCCGAAAGAAAAAGTCTGCTATCTTCCGCAATCTCCTTATACAAAATAAAATAAACATTCTTGAATTGTGTTGGAATTTGTATCTTTTGCACAGGATAATGTATTCCTTTTGGGGACGTCCTGTGGTATGATAAAGATGCAAACAAAACAGGGACCGGAACGAAAACAGGTCCCGATTTAAGGAGGTTTTTCTTATGTTAAAAAACAGCACACAACCCGCCGGCGGCGGAAACGTCATGTATCCCGGGAAAGTTCCAGGGAAAGTCAAGTATACCTTTGCATTTGGTGCATTGGGCAAGGATATGATCTATGGCATGATCGCAACGTTCTCCATGATCTATTTCACCGACATCATTAAGGTTGCACCGGCATTTATCGGCATCATGTTCTTTGCCGCAAAAATCTGGGACGCCTTCAACGACCTGTTTATGGGAATGCTGGTGGACAACACCAGAAGCCGTTTCGGAAAGTTTGTCCCGTGGCTGGCAGTCGGAACACTGATTAACGCATTTGTTTTTATTATTTTGTTCACCGACTTCCATCTGAGCGGCATCGGACTTTGCGTATTTGCTGCCGTTGCCTATATCCTCTGGGGCATGACCTATACCATTATGGATATTCCGTATTGGTCTATCGTTCCGAATCTGACTTCAGATCCTCATGAGAGAGAAAAGGTTTCTGTACTGCCCCGTATTTTTGCCAGCATCGGTCAGTCCCTGATCATCGCCGGATTTGGCGTACAGATCATCAAGGGACTGGGCGGCGGTTATACAGGATACCACCGTTTTGCACTGATCATTGCCGCAACCTTTATCTTTACCATTGCAGTTACCGTCATCAATCTGCCGAAAAAGCAGGTGGGCAAAAAGGCAGAAAAGGTTTCTTTCAAGGACATCTTCTCCATCATCAAGAGAAATGACCAGCTTCGCTGGGCAGTGGCTCTGATCCTCCTGTACAACGTGGGAATCCAGTTCATTATGGGTGTTGCAACCTATTATTTCGCTTATGTCTGCAACAACAGCGGTATGCTCTCTGCATTTATGATCAGTGCCTCCATCGCAGAAGTGGTTGGTCTGATTATCTTCCCGAAGGTCACCAAAATGCTCTCCAGAAAGAAAGCATTCCTGCTGGCATGTATTCTTCCGGCAATCGGACTGATGATCCTGCTGCTTACCGGTATTTTTGCACCGCAGAACATTGTGCTCACTGTCATTGCAGGTGTGATCGTCAAGACTGGTACTGGTCTGGAACTGGGCTGTGCGACAGTCTTTCTGGCAGACGTGGTGGACTACGGCGAATATAAGCTGGGCGTTCGGAATGAGGGTGTCGTATTCTCCCTCCAGACACTGATCGTGAAGCTGACCGCCGCATTTACCTCTCTGTCCATCGGTTTTGCACTGGACCTGACCGGATATGTACCGAACCAGATCCAGTCCCTCGCAACCCAGAACTCCATTCGTGTGCTGATGTGTGTCATTCCGGCAGTGGGAATGCTGCTGGCATATGTGGTATATCGCAGGAAGTATAAGCTGAACGATGCGTATATGAAAAAGGTGGTTTCCGCCATTTCCAGTCCCCAGACTGAATTGACATCCGAAAAGACGACAGAGGAGGCAGCATGACCATGAAACTGAAACAATTTCAGGCAGACTTGACCGCAGGAAAATATGATGAAAAGCTTTGCAGGCTCTACGGCAGCTCCGATGCCGTACTTGCTGCACAGCGTGCACGCTATTTGCAGGCGGCAGAGAACTTTTCCCGCCTGTATCCGGAACGGGAGGAGATCGCCGTATTTTCTGCACCCGGCAGAACCGAGATCGGCGGAAACCACACCGATCACCAGCATGGCTGTGTTCTGGCGGCCTCTGTTGATCTGGACGTCATTGCCATTGTGGCATTTCACGATGAGCATGTGATTCGGCTGCAATCTGCCGGATATTCGCAGGATTATGTGGATTTGTGTGACCTTACGGTACAGCCGGAGGAAAAGGGAAAGTCCGCTGCACTGATTCGTGGTGTGGTTTCCAGATTTCAGGAAATGGGCGTTGCTGTAGGTGGCTTTGATGCCTACACCACTTCCAATGTCCTGAGCGGCAGCGGGCTCTCGTCCTCGGCAGCCTTTGAGGTACTCATCGGCACTATCATCGACCAGCACTATCATGCAGGTGCTGCCGGAGCAGTGGAAATTGCCAAAATCGGACAGTATGCGGAAAATCGGTACTTCGGAAAAAAGAGCGGGCTGATGGATCAGATGGTAAGCTCTGTAGGCGGATTCGTGTTCATTGATTTTGAGGACACGGATAACCCGAAAATCGAAAAACTGTCCTGTCAGTTTGAAGATGCCGGCTATGTGCTTTGTATCACAGATACCAAGGGCAGCCATGCAGATTTAACAGATGACTACGTTTCCATTCCGGCGGAGATGAATCTGGTGGCTGCACAATTCGGAAAAAATCATCTGCGAGAAGTGGACGAGAAAGCGTTCCTGCAGGCACTTCCGAAATTGCGGACTGCCTGTTCCGACCGTGCCATTTTGCGTGCTGCCCATTTCTACGGAGATAACCGGCGTGCAGCCGAGGAGGCAAAGGCACTGTCCGGCAATGATTTTCCGCAGTTTCTGAAACTGGTGAAAGAATCCGGAGATTCCTCTGCGAAATGGCTCCAGAATCTCTACTCTTGCAGCAAACCGGCAGAGCAGGGCATTCCGCTGGGGCTCTGGGCGAGCGAGCAGATCCTCGGAGATGCAGGCGTTTCCAGAGTGCACGGCGGAGGATTTGCCGGAACCATTCAGGCATTTGTGCCGGTGCACATGGCGAAAGATTACTGCGAAAAAATGGATCAGTTATTCGGGGCGGGCAGCTGCCAGATCCTTCAGATCCGGAACATTGGCGGCATGCAGTTTGCCTGAAGATTTGTTGAGAAATGGGGATGTGTATCACATGAAACAAGTACAGATTTCAGAATTTGAATTAACTTCCAGTGGGCAGATGGCACATTTCTACCGCATTGAGAATGCCTCCGGTGCAAGCGTGACACTTTGTGATTACGGTGCTTCGGTGATTTCCCTGCTGGTGCCGGATCGGCAGAAGCAGCTGCGGGACGTGGTGCTGGGCTATGCCCATGTGAAAGGCTATGAAACCGGCGGAGAATATTTTGGCGAAACTGTTGGAAGATACTGCAACCGTATCTGTCACGGACAGTTCGTCCTGAACGGTCAGCAGATACAGCTGAACTGCAACGAAGGAAAAAACCATTTGCACGGCGGTTACCGCAGCTTGAGTCGGCGTATCTGGCAGGCGGAATGCAGCGGGAACAGCGTTGCTTTCACCACAGAGAGTCCGGACGGCGAGGAACATTATCCGGGAAATTTGCAGGTGACTGTTACCTATACCTTTGACGATACCAATACTCTGACCATTGCCTATGACGCAGTTTGTGATAAAGATACGATCTGCAACCTGACAAACCACAGCTATTTTAATCTGGACGGACACCAAAGCGGAACACTGGCGCATCATATGCTGAAACTTTTTGCGGATTCCTACATTCCCATTGACCGGACTTCCATTCCGTTAGGGGAAATCGCACCGGTTGCAGGAACGCCCTTTGACTTTCGGGCATACAAGCCGATTCCGGCAGCATTTCAGGAGGATTGCGTGCAGATTCAGAACGCAGCTGGGGTAGATCATAGTTTTGCCGTTCGTTCCGATGCACCGATTCAGGCGGAGGCATACAGCACAGAGAGCGGAATCTGGCTCACCTGCAAAACAACGCAGCCCGCCATTCATGTGTATACTGCCAATTCCGTAGAAATTCCGGCGGATTTGGGAAAAGACGGCTGTGCTTACGGAAAACGAAGTGCCTTTTGTCTGGAAACGCAGAATTTTCCGGACGCCATCAATCATCCCAATTTTCCCTCGCCGATTTTGCGTGCAAATACCCCGTACCGGCAGAAAACACAGTTCCATTTTTCACAGAAGGGAGAAGCATAATATGCGTATTTTAGTCTTAGGAGGAGCCGGATACATCGGTTCGCATACTGCACTGGAGCTGGTAAGAGCCGGCCATGAGGTCATTGTCGCAGACAATCTGGTGACAGGGCACCGCAGCGCTGTTCCCAAGCAGGCGAAATTCTACGAGGGCGACATCCGGGATGCTGCCTTTTTGGATAAGCTGTTCGATGCGGAAAAAATTGATGCCGTGATTCACTTTGCAGCATTTTCACTGGTGGGAGAGAGTGTTGCCAATCCGCTGAAATACTACAACAATAACCTTTGCGGAACAGAGGTACTCCTTGAGGCAATGGTACGCCATGGTTTGGATAAGATCGTCTTTTCCTCCACTGCTGCTACCTACGGCGAGCCGGAGAATATTCCGATTCTGGAGAGCGACCGGACTTGTCCCACAAACCCTTACGGGGAAACCAAACTTGCCATGGAGAAGATGTTCCACTGGACTGCCAAAGCACATGGCCTGCGGTATGTTTCTCTGCGGTATTTCAACGCTTGCGGTGCAGATGCCAGCGGTACCATCGGAGAGGCACACGATCCGGAAAGCCACCTGATCCCGCTGATTCTGCAAGTCCCCAACGGCAAACGGGATGCCATTTCCATCTATGGTACGGATTACGACACACCGGACGGCACCTGCATTCGGGACTACATCCATGTGACCGATCTGGCACAGGCACACATTCTTGCGGTACAGTATCTGATGCAGGGCGGTGAGAGCAATATCTTCAATCTGGGAAACGGAATCGGGTATTCTGTCCGTGAGGTGATTGAAACCGCACGCAGGGTAACCGGACATCCCATTCCGGCGGTGGAAACCCCACGCCGTGCCGGCGATCCTGCCAGACTGGTGGCATCCAGTGAAAAGGCAAAACGTGTGCTGGGCTGGAATCCGGTGCACGATAGTCTGGAAGAGATCATTTCCAGTGCGTGGAAGTGGCATAAGCACCACCCCAACGGATATGAGGAGTGAAACAGATGATTTGCGATGCGATTCAAAAGCTGATGGATTACGGTTTGCAAAACGATTTGATCCAACCGGAAGATCGCTATGTGGTACAGAATCAGTACATGGAGATTTTTCAGCTGAACGATTGGCAGACCAGCGGAGAAGCATCTTCAGAAACAGAGATTGATGCGATTTTGCAGCCGCTGATCGACTATGCCTGTGCACAGCATCTCATTCCGGATACCGGTGCCTCACGGGATTTGTTTGATACCAGGCTTATGGGCGTACTGACACCTATGCCCAGAGAGGTGATGGCATCTTTTCGGAAGCACTACGCTGTATCGCCGGAAGCAGCGACGGACTGGTACTATGCGCTTAGCCAGAACCTGAATTATGTGCGCCGGGGCAGAATTGCAAAGGATTTGAAGTGGACATATGCTTCCGAATACGGCACACTGGACATTACGATCAATCGTTCCAAGCCGGAGAAAGATCCCAGGGACATTGCCGCAGCAAAATCTGCCAAGGCATCTGCATATCCCAAGTGTCAGCTGTGTCCGGAAAATGCAGGGTTTTCCGGAAATTTGAAACAGCCGGCACGGCAGAATCTGCGTCCGGTTTCGCTGCAAATTCAGGGAGAACCGTGGCAGCTGCAATACTCACCCTATGGGTATTACCACGAGCACTGCATTGTGTTCAACGAAAAGCATACAGCAATGAAGATCGATGCGGCAGTGTTTGAGAAGCTGTTTGATGTGCTGGATATTTTGCCCCACTATTTCATTGGCTCGAATGCAGATCTGCCCATTGTGGGCGGTTCGATTCTCAGCCATGAGCATTTTCAGGGCGGCAACTATACTTTTGCCATGGCAAAAGCACCGATTGAAAAATACTATGTGCTTCCGCAGTTTCCGGATGTGCAGGTGGGCATTGTAAAATGGCCCATGTCTGTGATACGGCTGCAGGCATCGAACCGGAGCACGCTCGCTGCGGCTTGCAGCAAGATTCTGGAAAAGTGGCGTACCTACAGCGATGCAAGTGTGCAGATATTGGCATCCACTGATGGTGTGCCGCACAATACCATCACACCGATCGCCAGAATGCATGGCAGTACCTATGAGTGTGATCTGGTTCTGCGAAACAATCGCACTACGGAAGAACGTCCGCTGGGACTATTTCATCCCAATCCGTCATTGCACCACATCAAAAAGGAAAACATCGGCCTGATCGAGGTCATGGGGCTTGCAGTGCTGCCTTCACGTCTTGCAGCGGAACTGGATGCCGTGAGAGCGGCGATGCTTTCCGGTGCAGATTTGACGGCGAATCCGCTGACCGCATCACATGCTGACTGGGCTGTTTCCATTTTGAAACAGCATCCGGAATTTTCAGCGGAAAATGCATGGGATATCTTGCACGCAGAAGTGGGGAAGGTGTTTGAGCAGGTTTTGTTAGATGCCGGTGTATTCCGGAGAAGTGAGACAGGCAAAGCAGCCTTCGTGCGATTTATGGAATCGTTGTTGGAAGAATAAACGAAAACGCATCAAAATGGAAGAAGGTTGTGAAAGCCACATCGCTTTTCTCACTGCATACAAATGAAAACCAGCCTGAGATTCCATGATTGGAATCTCAGGCTGGTTGTTTTATATAGAAAACGGCGTTCTGCGGATCAGGGGATTGTCTTTATTTTGTGGTTTCTCTGCGAATCAGAACCGGGGTAAGCACCTTGTGAATCGGTGCGGAAAGCGGCTTGGGTCTGCGCTTTTTCCGTTCGCTGATTTGCTGCGAAAGCAGTTCTACTGCTTCGTGTGCGATTTTGTCCATTTGTTGTCCGACTGTGGTGATGGGAAAGGCCGCCTCTCTGGAAACAGGAGAGTTGTCGAAACCAACGATTTTATATCGTTCCGGCAGCGTGCCGTATTTTCGGATGATAAGATTGAGCAGAATGTTGGCGTGGGTGTCATTGGGCATAAAGATTCCCGCTTTTTTTTCGGGATAAATTTCTTCGATCTCCTGTAAAAGCTTTGCGATCTCTGCATTGTTTTCTTCAAAGCTGGCACCGAAATTCCGAATCATGATGCGATGTTCCAACCCGTTTGTTTCGCAAAAATCCTGAAATCCCTGAATTCGTCCGTAAGCTGGAATGGTACTTGGAAAATTTGAATTTGCATGGATCAGAATGTCGCAGCCGCTTTTGGCGAGAACGGTTGCAGCCTGCACGCCGCCCATGTAGTTGTCTGTATTGACACTGCACACATATTCATCTTCCCGCTCAATGGTAACGATGGGAACGTGATATTCTGCCAGCTCTTTGGAAGAGAGCGTGTGACTTAAAATAATCAGTCCCTCTGTCTTATAAGCGAGAAGCTCCTGAATATATCGCCGTTCTACATCAGCATCTTCGTTCCCTGCAAATACGATGAATTTATAGCCGTATTCCTCATAAGTCGAGATGATGTGATCCAGCATATCCGAATAATAGTGCATGTATAAGTTGGGAATGATTACGCCGATCATTTCTGTTTTGCCGTTTGCCATGACTCTTGCCAGCTTATTTTCCTTATAGTCCAGCACGGCTAAGGCATTTGCGATCTTCTCCTGATTTTCCACAGTGATGGAGTCCGGATTGTTAAAATATCGGGAGATCGTTGTTTTGGAAAAACCGGTATATGCTGCAATATCTGCAAAGGTTACATTTTTTTTCGCCATTTTTTTATGCCTCCTGTTTCTCTCTTCATTATAGCACACAACGGTTTTTGAATCAATAAAAGAATCTGTAAAGTAACCAGTTTCGTAGAACTGCACAAAACGTTTTCAGGATTTTTAGAAATTGCTACAAAAATCAGAAAAAATCTTGACAAGTAACCGGTTCCATGATATACTGTAATCAGTAAAGTAACCGGTTACTTAAAAAGGACGGAGGGAAACAGCGATGAAAAAGCTACCATTATTTCTGACGGCTCTTTCAATTCTGGCGAGTGCAATTCCGCTTACAGGGTGCAGCAAAACCGTAAAGCCCGGTGATGTAAAGGGATATGATGAGGGAGAGCAGTACATCAGCATGTGGGTGCATACCATTGAGGACACACCGGAAGGCGAAGCTTATAAAGCGTCGGTGGAACGCTTCAATGAAAAGTATGACGGAACCTATTTTGCAGACATTGAATTTATTCCGAGAAATGACAGCGGCGGCGGTTATTCGGATAAGATCAATGCTTCGGTTATGTCGGGAGATCTTCCCGATGTCATCACCGTGGACGGACCGAATATTTCTGCCTATGCAGCAAACGGTATTATTCAGCCGCTTGCCGAATTGAGCGAGGAAGAAAAATCGGCTTATCTGGATTCCATTCTGGAGCAGGGAACGGTCGATGACAAGCTGTATGCACTCGGTGCCATGGAATCCAGCGTCGGTCTCTATTATAATAAGGCGATTCTGGAGGAAGCCGGAATTGAAGTGCCCGATAAGGATCACCCTTGGACATTCTCGGAATTTCTGGATATTTTGGAGCAGCTGAAACCGATCATGGACAGCAAAAACGGGTATCCATTGGACATGACCTTTCCGGTCGGCGAATCCAGCATTTATTACTATGCTCCGTTTATCTGGTCCAATGGCGGCGATCTCATTAGTGAGGACGGTCTTACCGCAGACGGGTATTTCAACTCGGACAAAAATGCGGAGGTGTTCCAGTACTTCAGAGGACTGGTGGAAAACAAGGATATGTCCGCAACACCCATTGAAAACCTGTTTGAAAGCGGACGTGCGGCGTTCAAGTTTGACGGTGCATGGGAAGTCAATACGATCTATCAGAGCTACAGCGACATCGACCTTGGCGTTGCGCCGTATATTGTCAGTGACAACTGGGACGGCGGCAGATATACGCCGACAGGTTCCTGGGCATATGCTGCCACCACAAAAACGGAACACATTGAAGCCGCTACAGAACTGGTAAAATGGATGAGCGGTGTGGACAGCGGTGTTCTTCTCTATGAAAAAACCAAGAGTATGCCCTCCACTTATGCGGCTTATGACCAGATCACCACTTTTGAGGAAGACGAAAATTATAAGGCACTTTACGAACAGCTGAGAGATTACGGTCATCCCAGACCGAAAACACCTGTTTATCCGCAGGTCAGCACATCGTTCCAGCAGGTTCTGGAGGACGTTGGATTGAGCGGCAAAAACGTCACAGACGAAATGGATAAATCTGTAGAAAGGATTAACGCAAAGCTCAAGCGTTACACAAGATAACATGAAAAAGAAATCGAATTCCATTCTCGGAATGGCTTTTTTCGGACCGGCACTGGTTTTAATGACGGTGTTCCTGTTCATTCCGATGATACTCACATTGATTTACAGCTTTACAGATTATTTTGCATTGAATCCAAAGCTGACACATTTTGTAGGAATGGAAAATTTCAGTACCATTTTTAAGGATGACCTGTTTACCACAGCTTTTGGAAATACCGTTAAGTTTGTACTGATCATTGTTCCGCTGCAAACGCTGGGAGCATTGGGGCTGGCACTGCTCATCAATAAAGTCACAGTTTGTAAAAAATATTTCAAGGTCGCATTTTTTATTCCGGTGGTCATGTCCCTGGCGGTTGTTTCGAATCTCTGGATGCAGATCTATAGTCCGGAGGGCATTCTGAACACGATTCTCTCTCACTTTGGCATTGATGCACAGCCGTTTATCTATGGTGCCAATCAGGCACTTCCCTCCATTGCACTGATGAGTGTTTGGCAGGGTGTCGGTTATCAGATGATCATCTTTCTCGGCGGATTACAGGCAATCAATCCGGCACTCTATGAGGCTGCGGAAATGGACCACGCCAGCGGATGGAGCAAATTCAAGAATATCACACTGCCGGAGCTGAAGCCGCTTTGTGTATTTGTCTTTATCACCGTAACCATTGGTGCATTCCGTATGATCGTGCAGCCGATGGTAATGACCGGCGGCGGTCCGTCTCATTCAACCTATACCATTGTCTATGATATTTACGAAACCGGCACGGTAAACTGGGAAATTGGTCTTGCTTCGGCAATGGCAATCGTCTTTACCGTATTCGTTGTCATACTCACCATGATTCAAACATTTTTGACAAAGGATAAGGAGGAGAAACATGAAAACAAAAAAGCAAAAAATCGCTAATGGAATCCTTGTTGCAGTAATGCTGGTGCTGTCCTTATTCTTCCTGTTTCCAGTCATTTGGATGATTGCAAATTCGTTTAAACCGGACGCTGCAATCACAGCAGATATGAATTCCGTCAGTGCATTTATTCCGCCCGCACCGGGAAAGGGATTTTTCGATAACTATAAGGAAATTTTGTTCAACACCAGATTCCTCCGGTTCATGGCAAATACACTGTTCTATGCAGCAATCATGATTGTGGCTGGCGTGATCGTCAACGGTCTGGCAGGCTATGCCTTGGCGAAGATCAAGTTCCCGTTTCGTGACAGATGGCTGGCGATCATCATGATGCTGATGATCATTCCGACAGAAACCATTATCACCATCAACTTTATGTTCGTTTCCAAAATGGGACTGCTGAACACCGTTTTTGGTTATGTGCTTCCGATGATCGTCAATCCGTTTAATATTTTCCTGTTCCGGCAGGTTTTTGTCAACCTGCCCGATGATGTCTGGGAGGCTGCACAGCTGGATCACTGCAATCCTGTGAAGTATTTCTTTACAATGGTGCTGCCGATGTCCAAAACAGTCGTAGCAACTGTCAGTGTTTTCACATTCCTGAATGTATGGAATGATTACCTCTGGCCGTCACTGGTGTTCACGTCCAGCGATCTTCTGACCGCTCAGATCGGTTTGAACTCCATCACATCCAACGACAATACAACCATGGGACAGACGCTTGCTGTCATCACCCTGATTACCATTCCGGTTATTATCATCTATGCCCTTTTCTCCAAGCAGATTGTAGAGGGCGTCGTTTCCACAGGTTCCAAGGAGGGCTAACTTATGAGCTTTATTGAAATGAAGAACATCTGTAAGAAATATGCAGGTGCAGATAAAAATTCCGTAACCGATTTCAGCCTCTCCATTGAGGAGGGAGAATTCATTGCCTTTGTCGGGCCGTCCGGCTGCGGAAAATCGACCACACTTCGTATGATTGCCGGATTTGAGGAAATCACCAGCGGTGACTTTTACATTGACGGAAAGCGTATGAATGCAGTTTTGCCGAGAGATCGTGGCATCTCTATGGTATTTCAGAACTACGCCCTCTATCCGCATATGACAGTGGAAAAGAACATTTCCTATGGTTTGAAGAATATGAAGGTGCCGGCAGCGGAAATCAAGAAGAAGGTGGACTGGGCAATCGATATTCTGGGACTTTCGGAATACCGTTATCGGAAACCGAAGAATCTTTCCGGCGGTCAGCGGCAGAGAGTGGCATTGGGACGTGCAATTGTCAAGGATCAGAAGCTGTTTCTCATGGACGAACCGCTTTCCAATCTGGATGCTAAGCTGAGAGTCAGCATGAGAAGCGAGATCAGCAAGCTGCACCGGCAGCTGGGCAGTACCACCATTTATGTGACGCACGATCAGGTGGAGGCAATGACCATGGCAGACCGCATTGTCATTATGAAAGACGGTGTGATCCAGCAGGTTGGCAAGCCGATGGACTTGTATGAGCATCCGGCAAATAAGTTTGTGGCGGGATTTATCGGTTCGCCGCAGATGAATTTCTATGAGGTAAAGGTTGCAGGGAATGCCATGACTTTCTCCGATGGCAGTAAGATGCAGCTGCCGAAATCTGTTGTGACAAAACTGAACGGCAGACAGGGAACGCTGGTTCTTGGCATTCGTGGTGAGGACATCAAGCTGGATCCGCAGAATCTGGATCTTTACAAGGAGAATATCATGTCTGCAACGGTGGACAGCGTAGAAGTTATGGGAAATGAGAACAACCTGTACTTTAACTTCGGCGGCACTGCCTCGGTGGCGAGAGTATCCAAATATGAGATCAGCAAGCCTGGAGATACCATTGATTTTGCCTTTGTTCCGTCCAGAATGCACTTTTTTGATACGCAAACCGAAGAGAGCCTTTTCTAATTGGGAGGATACTATGCAGAAAATTCATTTCAAAGCCCCGAATTGCTGGATCAATGATCCGAACGGATTTATCTGGTACAAGGGGCAGTATCATCTGTTTTACCAGTGCTTTCCGCACCGCAGTGGGGCAGAATGCACTGGGGACATGCTGTCAGCAAGGATCTGGTGAACTGGGAGGAAAAGGGAATCGCCCTGTATCCTACCAAGACCGACGACCGCAGCGGCTGTTTTTCCGGCAGTGCTGTGGAGCAGGACGGAACGATGTACTTGTATTATACCGGTGTCAACTATCTGGAGGAGGATCCGGAGAACATTAACCACTGCAAGAACGATCAGTTTCTCTCGGCACAGATGATGATCTCTTCCGCAGACGGCATGACTTTTGATAATGTTCATGACAAAAAGACGATCATTCCCTCCATTGCAGAAGATAAGATCGGCAGCAAGACGCACACCCGTGACCCGAAGGTATGGCGTGGAACAGATGCATGGTATATGGTACTGGGAAGCTCTGTTGCCCAAAAGGGCAGACTGCTGATTTATCAGAGCAGGGATTTGCAGAACTGGAAGTATCTCAGCCACGTGGAAAAGGACAACTTCGGCTGGATGTGGGAGTGTCCGGACTATTTTGAGGCAGATGGCAAGGGCATCACGGTGTTTTCCCCCATGGCTTTTTTGAACGATGGAAAAACGTATGATTCCGCAGCGATCTGTCTGTTCTCCGCATTCGATGAAGCGACCGGAACGATGCAGCTTGCAGATGACGTTCAGTTTCTGGACTATGGGCTGGATCTCTATGCCCCGCAGAGTACGACTGATGAAGATGGCAATCGTATTGTTATTGCATGGATGAGAATGCCGCAGGCAGTAGACGGTAAGTGGAACGGCATGATGTGTATTCCAAGAGTGGTTTCGGTGAAGAACGATCGCATTTATTTCCGCCCTCATCCGCATATCCAAAACGCTTTTACCAAGGAGATCTCTTCGCCGGAACAGGCGGGCAAGTCTGGCTATCTGGTAAAGACCTCGCTGAAAAACGGCGCGTGTATCAGCATTGGCGGATACCGGATCTGGCGGGAACAGGACAAGCTTTTCACAGATCGCTCTGCTGTATTTGTGAAAGGCGGCAAATATCGATTGACTGCGGAAACACCGGTACTCAGGGACGGCTGTGAACTGGAGATCTATGTGGATTCCAATTTGATCGAAGTCTATGCCAATCAGGGCGAAGCGGTGATCAGCAGTGTGGTATACGGGTTGTCGGATGTAGTCACTGGCGAAGCATATACGTTGTATACGACAGAGTGAGGGGAATGCAGTGAAAAAATATGATGTAACAGCTTTGGGTGAACTGCTGATCGATTTCACCGAAAGCGGAATCAGTCCGCAGGGAAATCCCTTGCTGGAAGCGAATCCGGGCGGCGCTCCCTGTAATGTGCTTGCCATGCTTTCCAAGCTGGGAAAGCGTACTGCATTCATCGGAAAAGTCGGAGCAGATATGTTCGGCAGGCAGCTTTCCGAAACTATAAAAGAGGTTGGAATTTGTGCAGACGGCCTGGTGGCAGATGCAGGTGTTCCGACGACGCTTGCCTTTGTGCATACCTTTGCCGGTGGTGAACGGGAGTTCAGCTTTATTCGCAATCCGGGTGCGGACATGATGCTGACCAGACAGGAAGTGCGTACAGATTTGATTCAGGATTCCAGAATCTTTCACTTTGGCACGCTTTCCTCGACCCATGCAGGCGTTCGGGAAGCCACCAGATTTGCCATAGATACCGCAATAGAAAGCGGAGCGATGCTCTCCTTTGACCCGAATTTGCGGGAACCGCTCTGGAACAATCTTGAAGATGCAAGAACCGAAATCGAATACGGGTTCTCCAAATGCAATCTTTTGAAAATCTCAGACAATGAGGTGGAGTTTATGTTCGGGCATTCGGACTATGACCGGGCAGCAAGAGAACTCTTGGAAAAGTATCCGCAGATGCAGCTGATCTGCATCACACTCGGCGGAAACGGAAGCTGTGCTTATACGAGAAATGCAGCGGCAAAAGCACCAGTCTATGATGTGAAATCCGTGGAGAAAACTGGTGCGGGAGATACATTTTTCGGTTGCGTACTGAACTATGTGCTGGAGCATGAAGTGGACAAGCTCACGAAAGAGCAGCTTCTGGAGCTGCTGCATTTTGCAAATGCCGGAGCATCACTGGTAACGATGAGAAAGGGTGCGTTAAAGGTGATGCCGAATCGGCAGGAAATCCACGGCTTGATGAGATTGGAAAGCCTTTCAGAGACATAAGAAGGCTAAGAAGCACATTACTTTTTGCAGGGAATGGCTGCAAAGAGTGATGTGCTTTTTTCATGCCTGAAAGGTGTATTTGCCGGAGAAAATCAGCGGGAAACCGTTGACTCCTGAGGGCAGTGGTGGTATAATAGAGAAAACAAGTGGTGTTGTTAGCGGAGCTCTAAACCCTGACAGCGAAAGAGCGGATGAACATGCGCAAAGATATTATGCTGCTGTTCGAAAAATGAAAACAGACGTTTTAAAAATCGCACAGAATACCGGGTTCTCTTCTGAACTTGTACAATTCATAAAAGATTTCATTTTTATGGAGAAACACGGTTTAGGAGACAGAACGGATTACTTTGACCCGGATTATAAAATGGCAGAGTCGTGGCAGCGCTTGATTGATGGAAAAGACATCAAACCGCACGACCTCACACTTCTGAAGCACGAGCAGATGGAACGGGAGCTTATGAAGCAGGGGTATTCCCAAGCCGAAGCACATAAAATCACATCGAAAACATATAATTATGCAAAGGAGGCGTATGAATATTATGATAGCATTGAAAAACATAAAGGCAAATCGTAAAAAGATCACCTGTGAAGCCTATGTAGAAGATTGCCGTACACCGATTTTGCTAAGCTTTGACCGGGCAAAAAATAAAATGGACTCTTTCCAACTCCCAAACGGCTACGCATGGTGTGCATCACATATCCATCACGCCGAAAAGTACTTCTGCGCAGCAGAAAAGTCCGAATTGCCACAGGAGCGGACAATTATGTGGTATTAAAGCGATAAGCATGACTCAGATTTTATTAGAAAATTTCTAAGCGTGTATGCTGATAAAGGTTGGACATCTGGTGAATTTACCGAGATTATAGCCGAATGCTTTTCAGCAAGAGGAAAAAATTCCGTTGCCGATGCAATTTTAGCACTATTGGGGTGATGATTTATGATGTTGCAACCGACAAGTGAACAAGTTGAATTGAGAAAAAAGTTGCTTTCTTCCACAAACGAAAAAGAAAAAGAAATGATCCGAAAAAGGTTGAAAGAAATTGCAATCCAGCAAAGAGAAGCATTAAAAGATTGCCCGTTTGCACATTAACCGAAAAGCTTCTCAAAATACCGCACATTTTGAGAAGTAAAACCAAATATAACAAAAAGCATCTCAAACGAGGTGCTTTTTTCATGCCCCGACCACGGGCATAAACTGGCGGATGGACGGAAAATAAGAGCAAGACAGCCTGTGGGTACGGCGCT
>ENA-OPCN01000977-OPCN01000977.1-human-gut-metagenome-genome-assembly--contig:-NODE-977-length-21995-cov-5.006746_pt1 | contig 21995 bp, 23 predicted proteins | sample MGYA00241567_ERZ501485 | MGnify/ENA primary metagenome ERZ501485 (study PRJEB25962, sample SAMEA2042579) | human gut metagenome | biome: human gut; feature: human-associated habitat; material: faeces...
CCCGCCTGTTCTGCACACGCTGGAACGGCCTTGATAAAAGCGGCGGCATGGTGGATGCACTTGACAGCGCAGAGTATTCCGGCAGTCTGATTATTCTGCTCAATGAGGGTGTCGGCTTTGTTAAGCGAAACATGAAAACCCGCTGGAAGAAAACTGCTGACTCCCGCATTGAAATGCCGGATTACTGCGAACGAAGCGTTTTCGAGGCGCTTGTCAATGCGCTGATCCACCGTGACTATCTGATATTGGGCAGCGAGGTACACATTGATATTTACGATGACCGTCTCACCATCTATTCTCCCGGCGGTATGCCTGACGGCACACGGATACAGGAGCGTGATCTGGCCAGCATTTCCTCCACGCGCCGCAACCCCGTCCTTGCAGATATTTTCGGACGGTTGGGTTATATGGAGCGTCAGGGTAGCGGCTTTAAGAAAATCACGGAAACCTACCGCGCCGCTCACAATTACCGCGATGAGCTGGAGCCAAAATTCTACTCTGATGTTACCTCATTCCAAGTGACGCTGTACAACCTGAATTATGGTCAATCAATAGATAAAATGAGTATTTCAGATGAAAACCAGTTGTTTGATGAGCAGAAAGCAGTTGTTTCCGAGAAAAACCAGCTGTTTGAAACACTCCTTTTAGGGCTGAAAGCGAAAGCAACCACCAAGGAAACAATGCTAAAGCTGTATCATAAATTTGGTTTTGACGCTGCATTTGCACGAGCGGATATTATGAAGCTCGCGGGTGTAACCTCCTCACCGGCAGGTGCATTGATAGATAAGCTCAAAAGCGCAGGACTAATAGAACCTGTTGCCGGTCAAGGCAAGGGCAAATATAGGTTCGTATTGCCCAAAGAATAAGAGAACGCCCGTTATCGGCCATGCAGCCAATAACGGGCGTTCATCAGTTATATACAAGTTCAGTCAGAACAATTTCCTCAGCACGGCTGCGGATGCTGTTCATGCGGCGCACCCATTCCATTTGGTCGGCGGCTTTGAGCGCTTCGGTCACATCTTCCTGCCTTGCCATATCGGAAACGATGATTGCCATACGCTCGTTGCAGGCTTGGTCGATCTCGGCAAGGTGCCGATGCAGCGTTCCGCTTGTGAGCAGGCTTGCATAGAGAACCGGACGATGTTCTTTCAGATAGTTGCGGCGCATACGCCCGTACTTGCCGATCTGGTATTCTGGTTCGTCCGGCAGCGCAAGGTTCGGGATAAGATAATCACCCTCCTGACGGTAAGTGCCGCCCATTTCCTCAAATAGAGATTTCATAAAGTTCAGCTCCTTTTTGTGTTGATTTGCAGCGGTTATAAGTTTTTTGTCTCCTTTCCTACAACTGCTGTTCCATTCACCACAAATGAGCCGCAGTCATATGTATTAGGTGGGAGAAACCACCCTCTACATAGTAACTCTTGATTCTGGATGCTGTTGGATTCGTCCTCTTTGCCGCCCTTCTTATCCTCTTTCAAATCTTCCACGGATAAGCGGCAGTAAAGCGCGGTGATTTTATCAGTTGCCCGTAACATTTCTGTTTCCTCCTTCAAAGGGGCAACTGCCAGTACAGGATTGGTTGCTTCTATTGTACCAAGAGACTGCGTATTTGTCATTCAGAATCCTCCATCTTTTCTGTAAACTTTTCGCCCATGATGCGCTCCATCTTTTTATCCAGCGTTTCCACGCCGTCATAGCTGCCTGTGACGGTGTAGACTGTGCCGCCGATTTCCTTTTGCAAGGTGAACTCCGGCAGCCAGAAAGCAGACAGATTTTTCACGCAGAGATGGCCGTCCTCGTTGAAGTAGCAGTTGTGCCGGGGATGATCGGGCGGCAAGGGCTGCGGTTTGAGATACGGGTCTGGATTGGAGAAGTAATATTCCACTGGCTCGTCGTGGTCGGTCTTTTCCCATTCCTCAATTTCTGCCCACAGATCAGGGTCGATTTTGTGTTCAAATGGCTTGTTCTCGTTCATGGTGGTGTCCTTTCTCCGATGGGTTATCGGTCTATATCGTGATGTTTGGTTTTCTTCTTTTGCGGTGCGTCTGCTTTCAGGGCAGCATCCACATAGCGGCGTACCTTTTGCAGCTCGGCAACTTCCTCCCGCTGGGCTTTCAGCTTCGCATACTCTGCTTCGTTCTCTGTGGTCAGCGCGGCAAGCTCGGTCTGCCATGCTTTCGGTGTCAGCTTCATGTCCGGCAGATTTGCCCGCAGATAGCGGTTAGCTGCATCCCATACTGCAAGATCGGCGCGGTGTGCTTCTGCAAACTTCTCCTGCTTGCCTTTCCAGCGGATTTGCTTGCATTCATCGTGGATGGGCTGTGTCTCCCGCATGTTCTGCGCCTGTTCTATGAGCTTTTGAAGCTGACGGATGCGCGTCTCTTTCGGCTTCATGCCGCTGCGGATTTCGCTTGCCTTGTCATGGACAGCGGACAGGGCTGCATCCAGTTCTTCCAGCGTATAGATGCCTTTCTCCGAAAGAAGATTGACGGCTTTGGAAATGGCTTTGAGCTCGTCTGCGGTGTGCTGTTGCTGCCAGCTTTGGGAATACTTCCCGCTTTTGGCTTTCTGAATGTCCAGATAGCGGAACAACAGCGTGGAGAGGTTGGGGGATTTTGGCTGCGGCGGCTCGGTACGCAAGCTCTCCTTTGCCTTGAACACATCAAGCAGCCATTCTTTCAGCTTGCCGATCTGTGCCTTGATGTCGCGGAGCAGACGATTTGCCGCTTTGATACTGCGGTTCAGTTCGCCGCGCTCGGTAGCGATTCCTTTTTTCTCCATCTGTGACGCTGCCACGCCGATATGAACGGTGGGGATTTGATCGATCCCCTGCCGCTCATAGCTGCGGTGGTCGATGCGCTCCGGGCGGTTATTCCGTTCCAAAAACTCATTGGCAAGGTCAGCCCACGCCTTGCGCCAGACCTCGGCGTTCTCCTGACTATTCCAGTCCACAAGGTCAACCTTTCGTGTCTTAAAATTTTCGCTGGGAAGCCGGATTCTCTCGCCGCTTTCGTCCAGCACATATTCCTTTTTGGACTTCGGAAGCCACTTGCCCCGTTCGTCCATTGGGCGCATGGTGAGAAGAATATGGGCGTGTGGATTGCCGCTGCCTGTGTCGTGAATGTTGAAGTCCGCACACATTCCTCTGGAAACAAATTGAGAGGAACAGTACGCACGGACAAGCCGTACCTGTTCCTCTCTGGATAACTCTATAGGCAGGGCAACCTCCAACTCTCGCGCCAGTTGGGAGTTGCACGCCTTTTCAATTTGCTCCACGCTGTTCCACAGCGTTCCCCGGTCTTGAAAGTCCGAAGGCGCGTTAGGCGGCAGCAGAATTTCCGAATGGACGATGCCGCGCTTTCGGGTGTAGTCATGGATCATGCCGTCCCATTCGTTTGTGATTTTCTCGCCGCTTCGGTAGGCAGCAGCGGCAACGGCTGACTTGCCATTCCCCCGGCTGATGATCTTGATGCTACAATGATAGATTGCGATAACAGTTTACCTTCGATCTTCGTGATTCAGCCCCATGAAACGGAACAGCTTGCCGCAGCAAGGTGTTCTGTTTCGTGGGGACGCAAAAGGGTAGACAGCGCAAGCTGTCGCAGGGAAAATGCAGTTTTCCCTGTGCGGCGCAAGCCGCCAATGTGAGCGCGTGGAGATTTCCATGCGCTCACAAGCTCTCGGCAGAGCGCACGACACCCGCAAGGGTGTATAAGTGCGCCCTTGTTACCAAGGGTATTATCCAGCTTCCACCCCCTCGGCGCGTTTTTTCAAATACTCCTGTGCTTCCGTACTCTTTGCGATGTGATACAGAAAGTCCTTTCCTTCGTCCTCCGTCATGGTTTTCAGCTCCGGCACGATGCTTTCCATAAAGCCGCCAAACAGGAAAATGCGGTGATTGCGTTCCCTGCGTTTTTCGGCAGACAGCTTGCAGTTGAGCATCTTGTTTCTGTTTTCATACTGCTGCAACTGCTTCTGTGTGCGTTCCAGTTCGGCATTACATTCCTCAATGGTCTGCGGCAGTTTTTTCTTTGGCATAGGTAGTCACTCCTTTCTTGTTTTTTTAATAAGGAAGACCGTCTAATAGACGGTCTTCCTTATATGTTTTATTCAATTTTGATGTATACAAAGGATTGTGGAGCCACGGCTACTCCAAAGTCGGATAGATTTTTTGGGGATTCAAATACCTCTACCTTGTCGAGTTTATAAGCATATGCGGTTTTACAGCCACGAAAATAGTCTTGAAATTTGGCACGGCTAATACCTGCGGCTGCTTTTGTTTTCTCCCACAATGCAGTAGGAGAATCGGACAAGTGACCCTCAATATGAACTGAAGCGACAACTTTCATTGACGGAGCTGTGCTATAAACGTATATATATGAAACGTCTTCCTTTGCCAATCGCTTACGGTATTCAAATTTTTTTTCCCCTTGTAGTATCTTCTCCACATACTCAGGTTTGATGGATAAAAGAAGTGCTTTCAAAATGTATTCCTCTTCATTCTACATAAGTAATCTCTGTTTCTGAATCCTTTACAATCATGTCAAACTGCTCGTCGGTTATAGGGGTAAACGGACGTGGACCTCCCGGAGCGGCAATAATATTATGCTCCCAGAGATATCCAAGAGTAAGTCTTTTGGACAGGCTCTTTACAAAAATAAATTTCAAAATTTTTAGGTTATACCGATGCTTTCTCCAAAATTCTTTTAACTCATCGACACTAAAGACGCTTCTGTTTTGGCATAGAGATAAAAGATTCTCTTCGCTGCCGATGTTTTCGATAATTTCATCGACTATCGCAATAGTCGATACAACAGACTTATACTTTTTATTTTCTCCGGGTAATCCCATCCTATAGAAGAGAATTAAATCTCCCGGCTTTGCTCCATTGGTTGACGCCCATGAAATATATACTTTTTGAAGTGCATAGCGATGCGGCTCTCGCCCGAGAAAATCTATTCGATTCTCACTGTTTAACTGTGAGTCTGGTAGAAGTGTTGTATGGTATTGTGGCATAATTGGTAGAATAAATTTATTGCACAAATGAGAGATGTTCGGGTAATTTAGCTTTGGTGTGCCATTATCAATTATTTTGTGAAGAAATTTTACTAAAACCTTTTCTTCCTTTCCTCCATTATGCTTGATACCGTAGTAAACAAAACCCCAACGATATAGTAGTTCTTCTAAGGCGACAAGTTCTCCCCGATCAGTAAACAAAGTCACATAGATTTCATCAACGTTTCGTTGCTACGCATTGTCAAAAATAATCTTAACAAAACGTTCAACTAAACGAAAACCGGTTGACTCGACTTTAAAAGTTCCTACTTTCAATCTTCGCTTTGGAGAGAACGGCGGTTCAATATCTGAGTAGTTTTCCGAAACGTCTTCTGTTTTTAAATACAGAAATCCCAATATTTTGTTACTATCGGAGCGACAGATATAAGCTTCTTCATCACACTTACGAGCAAACCATCGATCAAATCCAGTATATGAATTTCGAAAACTATCAAAAAAACTATCAGTGCTATCAACATTCCCAAAATAGACTTTTTCGACGGAAAGTGCTTTATATTCTATTAAATCCGGATTTTCTGCGGATACTTTGGCAATGAAACCGTTAATTGAAAAGACACAATTTGAAAGCCCTAAATGATCTGCTTTATTCCGTAGTCTACGATCTTCCGTGATAAGAATATCTACCCGGCCAAGGTATACCTCATATAGCAAGCAGTTATCAATGTGGTCATTTTCATTCTTCTCTGGTTGTCCAATTTTACTTAGAAATATCGTATCAGGCTGACGAACTGTTTTAATTACATCATAAGACTCCAATTTAACAGAGATGGTCTCCTGTGTTTCGGGATCTCGATATTTCTGTATTTCAGATATGGTGTATGGATGGATGACCTTATCGTATTTAAGTTTGTCTATCCAGCGGAATAGATGTCCAATACTATAGTTGGAAACTCTTTTGTTCTCACGGTGGATTACAACATTTGTATCTAAAAGGATCCTCATAAAGACGCTCCTTCCAAAGCTAATATGTGCATACACTTTTGCAAGTCAGAATTATCAAAAGACATCTGGTGGATATGCAAACTGCAACCGCATTGTTTTGCTACTTCTTGAGCCATTTGTCTTTCCGCTTTAAGAAGCAACCGAATATGTTCAAGCCGATACTTTTTATTGTCTCTAAGGCTCAGGTTGGATAAAATGCGAGAGGGTTCAGCTTCTAATAAGAGAATTTGATCTAATGCAATTTTCTGAAATACACTATAAGGTAATTTATCAACATTATTCAGACTATCGAAAATGCAAAAATGCCCGGCAAGCAGTATTGTGGGGTAATGGTCTAACTTTTTTCCAACTTCGATAACAAGGATATCTTGATTAGCTTCTTTGTCCTGAACCACTTTATTTGCGCCATACTGCTCACCGTTGATACAGCTGATTAAATCTCCGGCAGAATAGGCCGGCACACCTGATACTCTTGAAAGGTTATCACACAAAGTGCTTTTTCCGACCCCATAAGAACCAGCTATAAAAATTGTCCCCACAATTATTCACCTCTCAATCATACTGAACTCTTCTGCAATGGGTAGGCTAATATCGAAGATTTTTCTTATCCAGTAATTCCAATCTTCAACCTGTTCGCATCAATCAACTTCGGCTCAAGAATACGAATTAGATCCTGCAACTCAACCTTGCTTTCAGCGTTAAGGCCAAGACATTTTGCGATGCCTTCGGAATCCGTGCTAACTCGTGTATGAAGTGAAAGATTGAGTTTCTGTTCACTCTCTTCAAAATCATAGGAGTGAATATGAACTGGATCTCCCAATCTGACTCCTTCAATCTCATTAAAATAAAAGTCACTTTTCATGTGCTCATAAAGAGGCTTCTGAATTATTAGGACCAAGTGTTTATTCAGATTTTCAAATGTCTCGCTCTTGTGATGCATTTGAATGAGGATGGTTTTTAGGGTCATTTTCCAGTTCATTCCGAACGACTTTTTACTACTTAAATCCTCAGCATCGACCGAAATGCCTTTTTCATTCAAAAACTTCTGGCGTTCAGGCCAAACTGTTCCTGTTGTATCCATCGTCTGCAACTCAATACCTATAAAATCTTTAACTTTTTTGTCTTTAGCCGAGACCAAGAAATAGTCAACATGTCCACCGGGAATTTGTACCTCTGGGACAAGATAAAGTTCATTGCCGGGTTCATGCATTGTTAACAAATGTAGACAGTCAATGAAAATTTGATTATGTTCCAGTAGCCGATACGGACAAATAATTACGTCTTGATGTTGGTATTGAACTGAACATGTACCAATTTTAATATCCGGGTCGGATTTTCTCATTTTTGTGCAGACCCGCTGTGTATATGGACATATCTGAGTATTCATTGCCGCTTCAAAATCCAACGATTCATCTTTGCAGTTTAATCCAAAAAATTCGCTAATTTTACTCATAACACTTTCTCCAGTTCTCCATCGTTTAGGCTTCCATATTCCGAACATCTACTTTCTGCGAGTTCAAGATACTCTTCAGCCATGTCAATACCTATGGATCTTCGATTGAGTTGAGATGCGACATAGCTGGTCGTACCTGTTCCAACAAATGGATCTAGAACGATGCCATTAGGTGGACAAGTCAGAATTATTGGCGTTTTTACTAAATCCTCTGGAAAAGGAGCAAAATGTAGTTTTCTTCCTTGTGTATCTTCTGGGACGATTTGCCATACATCTGAAATCATACTCCCGTTTGGGTTATAAAAAAGAAAATAGAAGCCTTTATCTTGAAGCTCTTTAGCGCGGCCGCTTAAATTCGTAGTATTTCCGTTAGTGACACGTTGGTTAGCGCCTTTAATCACCATCCGAAAGTCAGCAAGCTCTCCTTCCTTTATTCGATTAAGCACATTGTCTAATGCTCTATATGCATCTTGACGTTGCTCTTCTGTAAGTTCAGTGCTAAGCTCGATTTTGCGTCGATACCTTACTCCACTTACTCCTGTTGCGCTTACTACTGCACCATTTTCAACATGGGCGCTACGAGGCTTTCTTCTTACTGCATCAGAATCATAATAATAGCCAGATTTCTTTTTTACAAAATGAAACATAGGCTCATATTCACACCCTAAACTATCTTTAGACTGTGACATTGCTCCCTTCATTTTATCCCAAACAACCGTGTTTCTAAGGATCCAGTTTTGTTCATCTTGCATCCTAATGGCTACTCGATGCGGAATATTCAGCAGTTGCTTGTTTTGATAGCTATCTCCTATGTTAAGCCAGAAGGAACCCGTTGGTTTAAGAACTCGATGAATTTCTCGTGTAATAGCTAGCAGATTCTCAATGTACTCGTCATATGTCGCTTCTAAACCTATCCCACCGGCTAAATACTGTCTTTTCATATAATAAGGGGGACTGGTTACTACGCAATCAATGCAATTATTCGGCAGCGTGGATAGAACTTTGAGAGAGTCTCCCTGGACAAAGCAAGGTGCTGTAAACCTCGAATTGAGTATGTAGTCTTTAACCGTTATCATTTGTATTCTCCTGAAATTCTAAAATATCATCAACACTACATTTCAAAGTACAGCATATTTTTTCGATACTCTCTAATGATACATACTCATTCTTCTTTAGACGAGTAATTATATTCGCACTGAATCCAGCCATTGACATGAGTTGAGCGTTTGTCATGCGCTCGTCGATCATTCTGTGAAATAATTTGTCATAGCATACTGCCATCAACTTACCTCCACCATATAAAGTACTGCTGATAGTATATCACGAAAGCGTGAATAAATCAATGTGATGATTACACTGACTTCTTTACTTTACTATTTATCCCACCTGCTCGCGCTCGCTCACTTGCCGTCTGTTTCCGCTCCTCACTATACGGTGCAGTCAGCCGAAAGCTCAATCGACCTTTTTCAATCTCAAAGGTCAGACCGCCTTGCTCATCATCGTCGGTCTGGCGGCAGCATTGCGGGTGCTTTGCCGCAAATGCCATCAGCCGCTTTTTGAGATCGGTGTTGTGGGTCTGCACCTCGATCAAGCGGCTATGCTCGTCAAAATAGATCACGGTTGTCTTTTGCTTCTTGGTAAGCCCTGTTCTCATAAAACCTCCTGATTTTCATAGATTTTTCCCAGCTCTTGAATTGGAAAAGTGCTGCGATTTTTTGATGGAAACGCCCAAAACGATGCGGGGTACATTTCACTTTGTCCTACCGACTGATTTGCCACTTTTCCAGCTCTTGACTGCATTTTCATGGTGTTCTGTTCGTGTGGCTTTTCAGCCACTCCACCAGCTCATTTTTCATCACCAATTTGCGCCCGCCGATCCGTAAGGTTGGAAAATCCGGGCTGCTCAAAAGGTTATATGCCCCCGCTTTGGAAATCTGTAACGCTTCGGCAAGCTGCTTTGCGTCCATCACATCGGGCATGGCTTCAAACGGTTCTCTGCTCATAAAATCTCCTTTCCCGCAGAAACGGCAGCAGTCACCATTTCGGTAGCTGCTGCCGCTTCTGCGTCTGTTTACTTGTCCAAATACTTCTGATACTCCGCTGTCACATAGTCCTCATAGGCTTCGGCAATTTTGGTAATCCGCTTATGGACTGCGCTGGCGGTCTTGTAGCCAACTTTGTCCGCAATCTCATGCTCAGTCAAGCCGTCCATGCGCAGCTTCAATATCTCCTGGCCTTTCCCGCTGATGCTCTGCTCGGCAAAGGTGGCAATCTGCATTTCAGAGATAACCTTCTGCTCAAATTCGCCGCGAGGATCAGCGACCTCAAAAATATCGCCGTCCTCGTTCTCCATCATTTCATCCAGAGAAATCGGTTTACCGGAGCGGTTGTGATGCCATTTCCGCATGAAATCGGTCTTGACGGTGCTGCTGGTAGTTTCGTAATCCTCTACGGTGCGGTTTTCCCATATCGCATCAATCACAGGCTGCCATTCCTGCTCTGCAACTACCATATCGGTGACATTGCCGATCAGATTGCTGAACTGCTGATAGGTCAGCCACGGCACTTCCACGCCCTGCGGGATATTGTATAGGTTTTGAAAACCAAGCCCGTTCTGCTCAAACTTCATTCGGATGTAGGGAATAATGCTGTACGACAAACGCCACAAGGGGAAATATCCTGCGTACTGATTCCAGTTGCCGGGAATGTCGCGGTAGTTGCCCTTGCGGTCTTTGACTTGGAAAAACTGCCATGCGCTCCATGCGTAGCATTCCCACACAAGCAGCTTGAACATATCGTCACATACGATGTGGTCATACTTGTCCGTTCTCAGAACTTCATAGGGGGAGCGGGGCAGATCGTAGGCTGGCTTCCACTTTTCCGCAAGTTCCCTCGGTAGGCTGTAAAACAGGGTCAGCCATGACTTGTCGCTGTCCTGCGGTATCTCGATGATCTCACCGGGCAGCACCACAAGAAAATCGTTCGGGCCTGTCTGCTTGTCCATCAACGTCACCTCCAATCGCTTCTGCATTCAGCCCTCTACTATATATGGCATGAGAAGGGCTGAATTGTTCCAATGCTTCTAAACTTTTTTGAGATTTTTGAAAAAATCTCGGAATGAATGGGATAGGATTGATTTAAAACAATTATACCTGAAAGCTGTGAATAAATCTATTGCTTTTCGTGACAGCAAAAAAATAACGGGTATCCGGCTCTCACCAGATACCCGTTATTCCGTTGCCAATCCCGCCTGACAGATGCCATAATCGTAATTTTTAGAATTACTGTCTTATGAGCACCCTTGTAAAGCCGCGGGATATTTATTTTGTACTTCATCAATAAAAAGTTGCGACCTCCTGCTCGGGCTTTTCGGCGGGCTCCACTGAGATTATGTTTAGTACCGGGCCCTTGCGCCCGTAAAACTTGCTGAAGCGCAGCTCTATCTTTGCAGTCACCGTGCCCCAGGTGCGGTTCTTCAGCTTGTTTGCGTCCAGCCACTTGCATACGAGGCCGCTGTACTGTATGTCCTGCACGCAGCAGGTCATGACGTGACGGCCCGCCACGAACATGTTGTCGGGCATTTTGGCGTTTTTGGCTATGAGGGCCTTGAAGCGCACCGTCTTGCCCGAATACTTTTCCATCTCCTCGGACATGTCCCTGTACCACAGGGCATAGTCGCTGTCCTCTATGACTATGGGGTCGGCGTTCACGTCGAAGGGCAGGGGGTCTTCTATCTCGTCGTACTCTACCCTCCCGTCAGGGTACTCGTAGGCGATGTTCACACGGCGGGACACACCGCGGATTACCTTGTGTATCTCCATCTTGTCAAGGTCCGGCGTGGCGCGGTTGAGCACTATGAGCTCGGCTGTCATCAGCTTGTCCACCATAAGGCTCCTCATGTTGGCGTTGTAGCTGAGGAAGCACCGGGCATCCGCAAACATGAATTCCTGATAAACTATCCAGTTTTCCGGCATGGCCTGAGCAAGGTCGTTCAGGTTCCACATGCCGTTGTACTCTATGAGCACCCGCTCGGCCTTTGCTTTTTTCGCCAGCTCGTTCAGGTAAGCGGCGTTTATCTGCTCCGGGGAATCTATCTCCTGTATCAGTATGTTCTTTCCGCCGCCAGGGAACCTTGAGGGGTCCAGCTCCTCAATGCCCTCCTCGCACTGCAAAAGCAGCGTCTTTTCGCCGGAATTGAACCTTTCGTCCTCCAACGTCTCCTGCATAAAGCGGGTCTTGCCCCCCTCCAGGAAGCCGGTGAACATGTATACTGGGATCTCCTTCATAAAGCGCTTACGTTCCCTTCATCAGACGCCGAACAGCTCGGAAAGCTCATGCTCGTTGAGCTTGGAGCCTATGACGCAGAGGCGGCCCATAACGGAAGCGGAGCCTGTGCGTATATTGCTCTCGCCGGGCACGTAGTCGAAGTGTATCCAGCAGCCCTCGCCCTTTACTATGCCCTTGGCGCGCAGCACGGCGCCGTACTTCTCCCCATCGTCCAGCGCCGCAAGGTCTGCCTTGAGTTCGTCCATGGTAAAGGCCTTGGGAGTCTCCACTCCCCAGCTGGTAAACACCTCATCGGCATGGTGATGGTGGTGATGGCACTCGCATTCGGGATCGTCGCACTCCCCGCCGTCGTGATGGTGATGATGCTCATGCTCTTCGCCGTCATCGCCGTCATGATGGTGATGCCCGCAGCACTCGTGCTCATCGTCATCGTCGTGATGGTGATGCCCGCAGCACTCGTGCTCATCGTCGTCATCGTCATGGTGGTGATGCTCATGCCGGCTCTCCTCCTTGAGAAGCTCAAGCTCTGCCTCAAGGGTGTTGCGCTTTTCCATGGCCTCCAGTATCTGGGCACCTGTCAGCTCGCTCCAGGGGGTGACTATGAGGGAGGCATTCGGGTTGTGCTCCCGGAGAAGGGCTATATCGGTATTCAGCTTATCCGGGCTTATCTCGCCGGTGCGGCTGAGTATAATTGCGTTGGCGTGCTCTACCTGGTCGTTGAAGAACTCCCCGAAGTTCTTCATGTACATCTTGCACTTGTTGGCGTCCACCACCGCGGTAAAGCTGTTTAGCTGCAGGGCGTCAGAGCCTACGTTCTGCACCGCCCGTATAACGTCGCTGAGCTTGCCCACGCCGGAGGGCTCTATAAGTATGCGGTCGGGGGCGTACTCCTCCACAACCTTCCTGAGCGCCTTGCCGAAGTCGCCTACCAGGCTGCAGCAGATGCAGCCGGAGTTCATCTCGGTAACTTCTATCCCGGCGTCCTGCATGAAGCCGCCGTCTATGCCTATCTCGCCGAATTCGTTCTCTATGAGCACCAGCCTTTCGCCCTTGTAGGCCTCGGCTATGAGCTTCTTTATAAGGGTGGTCTTGCCAGCGCCCAGGAAACCCGAGAAAATATCAACCTTGGTCATTTGCTTTTACATCTCTTTCCCATAGTTTTTTCTTATTGAAAAGGCAAAGCCTTCACAACTTTGTATTATAGACCAGCCCACGCCGATTATTCAAGCTGTTTTGCCCAACTTCACAGCCTGTTGACAATGTTTCTTGAAGATAAGCTCCGATGTTGGTATTATTATTATGCAAATACACAAAAGGAGCCGTTCCCAATGAAATCCCCTCTGGAAGAAGTCACTCATACAGATAACATAAAGCTTTCCGACGACGGGCGCTCGGTGGTGATAATCGATCAGACGCTGCTGCCCAACAGGCTGGAATACATAGCGCTTACCACAAGAGAGGAGATGTTCGAGGCGATAGCCATGCTCCGCGTGCGCGGCGCTCCGGCAATAGGCATATGCGCGGGCTACTGCGCCTACTGCCTGGCCCTTCAGGCCCCCCACGATTCCTTCGACGATTTCTACGACCACTGGGTGGAGGACTGCCGCTATCTCAACGGCTCCCGCCCTACGGCGATAAACCTCAGCTGGGCGCTGAACCGCATGCTGGACGCGGCGGAGGATCACCGGGATATGCCTGTGGAGGCGGTGCTTTCGGCGCTGAAGCGGGAGTGCCTTGCCATACACAGCGAGGATATGGAGATGTGCCGCAAAATATCCGAATACGGCCTTTCCCTCCTTCACGATGGGGACGGGGTGCTGACCCACTGCAACGCCGGGCCGCTGGCCACCTCCCGCTACGGCACGGGGCAGGGGCCGCTGTTCCTTGCAAAGGAGCGGGGCATGGACATAAGGGTATTCGCGGACGAGACCAGGCCCCTCCTGCAGGGCGCCCGGCTTACGAGCTTTGAGCTGTACAACGCCGGAGTGGACGTCACCCTTATATGCGACAGCATGGCGTCAATAGTCATGAAAAACGGCTGGGTGCAGTGCTGCATGGTGGGCTGCGACAGGGTAGCCGCCAACGGCGACACAGCAAACAAAATAGGCACCAGCGGCGTAGCCATACTTGCAAAGCACTACGGCATACCATTCTACGTGCTGGGCCCTACCTCCACCATAGATATGAGCTGCACCACAGGGGAGGACATAAATATCGAGCTCCGGGACGGGGAAGAGATCCGGAGCAGATTCTTCGCGGAGCCCGTGGCGCTGCCCGATGTCAAGTGCTACAACCCCGCCTTCGATGTGACGGACAATTCGCTTATCTCCGCCATTATCACGGAAAAGGGCATATGCCGCCCGCCCTACTCCGAGAGCTTAAAGAAGCTTTTTGAAGATCAGCCCCTATAAGGCCCGTAAAGGCTCAAAAAAAAGCGGCGTAAAGCCGCTTTTTTTGAGTTTTTGCTTTTATAATCCCATCTCTTCCTTGACTTCCCTGAAGCACTTGACCGCGAAGTCAAGATCCTCCTTGGTATGGCCGGCGGAGATCTGGGTACGTATGCGGTCCCTGCCCTTGGGCACCACGGGATAGCAGAAGCCTACCACGTATACGCCCTTCTTGAGCATTCGGGCGGCAAACTCGTTGGCTACCTTGGGGTCATAGAGCATTACGGGCACTATGGGATGCTCGCCGGGCAGCAGGTCGAAGCCGCACTTTTCCATCTCGGCGCGGAAGTAGCGGGCATTTTCGTGTACCTTGTCCCGGAGGGCGGTGCTCTCGGTCAGCATATCGATGGTCTTGCAGGCCGCGGCGCAGATAGCGGGGGCAACGGTATTTGAAAAGAGGTATGGACGGCTGCGCTGGCGGAGCAGGTCCACTATTTCCTGCCTTGCGGCGGTGTAGCCGCCGGAAGCCCCGCCCAGAGCCTTGCCCAGGGTACCGGTGATGATATCCACCCGGCCTTCAACTCCGCAGTACTCGGCGGTGCCCCGGCCATGCTCGCCCATGAAGCCTACTGCGTGGCTGTCGTCCACCATTACCAGCGCGTCAAACTCGTCGGCCAGGTCGCATATGCCCTTGAGGTTGGCTATGTAGCCGTCCATGGAGAACACGCCGTCGGTGGCGATGAGCTTTATCTTGCAGCCGGAATCCTTTGCGTCCTGAAGCTGGGCGCGAAGGTCTTCCATATTGTTGTTCTTATAGCGATACCTCTTGGCCTTGCAGAGGCGCACGCCGTCTATTATGGAGGCGTGGTTCAGCTCGTCGGATATCACGGCGTCCTCGGGGCCCAGCAGGGTCTCGAACAGGCCTCCGTTTGCATCGAAGCAGGAGGAGTACAGTATGCAGTCGTCCATCTTTACAAAGCTGGCTATCTTATGCTCCAGCTCCTTGTGCAGCCCCTGGGTGCCGCAGATGAAGCGCACGGAGGAGAGGCCGAAGCCCCATTTGTCATAGCTGGCCTTTGCGGCCTCTATAAGCTCCTTGCTGTCGGAAAGGCCAAGGTAGTTGTTCGCGCACATATTGAGCACGTTCTTCGCCTCGGTGGTGTCTATGCGCGCCTTCTGGGGGGTAGTGATTATGCGTTCGTTCTTATAGGTGCCGGATTCCCTGATGCTCTCCAGCATCTCGCCGTAATGCTTAAGTGCGGATTTCATATGCTGTTCCTTTCTATGTTATTTTTTATTGCGGGATTCCCTTACTTTGTCCAGTCAAGCACTACCTTGCCGCTCCTGCCGCTGTTCATGGCCTCGAAGCCCTTGTCGAAATCGCGATAGTTGAAGCGGTGGGTGATCATGGGAGTCATGTCAAGGCCGCCCTCCACCATGGTTATCATCTTGTACCAGGTCTCGTACATCTTGCGGCCGTATACGCCCTGAAGGGTCAGGCTGTTCCAGATGACCTTGTTTATGTTTATCTCTATGTTGCCGGGGTGTATGCCCAGAAGGGCGATCTTGCCGCCGTTGCGCATGTTGTCTATCATGGTGTTCAGGGCCGCTACGTTGCCGCTCATCTCCAGGCCTACGTCAAAGCCCTCTACCATGTGCTGGGGCCCGAATATGCTCTCCAGCTTGTCGTGCGCTACGTTCACCGTGGCTGTGGCGCCCATCTTCCTTGCCATCTCCAGCCGGTAGTCGTTCACGTCGGTGACCACTACGCTGCGTGCGCCGTTGCGCCTGCAGATGGCGGTGGCCATCATGCCTATGGGGCCTGCGCCGGTGATGAGCACGTCCTCGCCTATCACATCGAACATGAGGGCGGTATGTGTGGCATTGCCCAGCGCGTCAAAGAAGGATACCACGTCCTCCGGGATACCGTCTGGTATGGGCACCACATTGCTTGCTGGTATGCAGAGGTATTCCGCAAACGCGCCGTCACGGTTCACGCCCACACCCTTTGTGTGGCGGCAGTACTGACCGTTGCCGGCACGGCAGTTGCGGCAGTGGCCGCATACAATATGGCCTTCGCCGGATACTATCTGGCCTACGTGGTAGGCCGTTACGCCGGGGCCCAGCTCCGCTATCTCGCCCACGTACTCGTGGCCTATCACCATGGGGGGCTTTATGGTCTCCTGCGCCCACTGGTTCCAGTTGTAGATGTGTACGTCAGTGCCGCATATAGCGGTCTTGTGGATCTTGATAAGCACTTCGCCCATGCCGGGCACAGGCTTTGGTACCTGAGTCAGAACAAGCCCTTTTTCCGGTGCCGCTTTTACCAATGCGTCCATCATTTCCATTTTTTTGCCGCTCCTGTTTTATAAAATAAGATTTGCCGGGGAATTGACCTTCTCTGTGTCCGTATTCAAAGGACATCTAATAATAGTATATATCAAATTTTGCCGTTGTAAAGAGCTTATATCATGTTTTTCCATGTTCGTGTCCTGCGGACTGTTGTCTTTTTCGCGGCCACCTCAGGTTTACAAAGTCTTAATAGCGCAAAACGGCGACATGTGATATAATAATCTTAAATATGGATACTCATTTCATTTCCCTACATTCTGAAAGGAGATATATAACAACATGGGTCTTTTACAGGCAGGAATAGGCGCGCTGAGCGGCGTACTGGCCGATCAGTGGCGCGAATACTTTTACTGCGACTCCATGCCGGAGAACGTCCTGATGACCAAGGGCGTAAAGCGCACGGGCAGCCGCAACGCCAACGCCAGGGGCGAGGACAACATCATCACCAACGGCTCCATTATCGCCGTAAACGAGGGCCAGTGCATGATGATCGTAGAGCAGGGCGCCATAGTGGAGTTCTCTGCGCAGGCGGGAGAATTCGTGTGGGACAATTCCACCGAGCCTTCCATATTCTACGGCAACCTTGGCGACAACCTCAAGTCCACCTGGGAGATATTGAAGAAGCGCTTCACCTTCGGCGCTAACCCGGCGAAGGACCAGCGTATCTATTACTTCAACACCAAGGAGATAATCGGCAACAAGTACGGCACCGCCAACCCCGTCCCCTTCCGCGTGGTATATAACAACATAGGCGCGGGGCTGGAGCTTGAGGTATCCGTAAAGTGCTTCGGCGAATATTCCTATAAGATAACCAACCCCATGCTGTTCTACAAGAACGTATGCAGCAACGTCACCGACAGCTACACCCGGGACCGCATAGACTCCCAGATGCGCTCCGAGATGATGACCGCGCTCCAGCCCGCCTTCGCCCGCATAAGCGACATGGGCATAAAGTACAGCTCCCTCCCCGGCCACACCACAGAGCTGGCCCAGTGCCTGAACGAGGAGCTTTCCGCAAAGTGGCGGGATCTCCGCGGCATAGAGATGGTTTCCCTTGGCATCAGCTCCATCAAGGCCAGCGACGAGGACGAGCAGCGCATCAAAGAATTGCAGCAGAGCGCAGCCCTCAGGGATCCCACTATGGCGGCTGCATATCTGGCAAGCTCTCAGGGCGCGGCAATGCAGAATGCTGCCAAAAACGAGGGTGCAGGCGCATTCGCAGCCTTCGCCGGCATCAACATGGCTCAGGGCATGGGCGGCAACGTTGGCAACCTGTTCCAGATGGGTCAGCAGCAACAGCAGTATCAGCAGCCCGTTCAGCAGCCCGTTCAGCAGGCGGCTCCTGCGGCCCCCGCAGCCAACGGCTGGAAGTGCGAGTGCGGCGCGGTGAACACCGGCAAGTTCTGCATGGAGTGCGGCAAGCCCCAGCCCAAGGCTGAAGGCTGGACCTGCACCAACTGCGGCGCGGTGAACAAGGGCAAGTTCTGCATGGAGTGCGGCGCGAAGAAGCCCGACTCCGCACCTCTTTACAAGTGCGACAAGTGCGGCTGGGAGCCCAATGACCCCAAGAACCCGCCCAAGTTCTGCCCCCAGTGCGGCGACCCATTCAACGATAACGACGTAAAGAAGTAAAACGATGCTTTTTTCCACAGGGGGTGAGCCAGCTCGCTCCCTGTGTTTTGAATTTAAGCGAAAAACCGGTATAATAAAAATATACGGAGGAACAGGCAATGCGCCGCAAGGACAGGGAGATAACCGACATATGCGCAATATTGGAGCTTGTATCCGAATGCAAGGTCTGCCGCCTCGCCATGACAGACGGCAGCGTCCCCTACATAGTGCCGCTGAACTACGGCTATGAGTACGCGGACGGCGCGCTGACCTTCTACTTTCACAGCGCCAAAGAGGGCCGCAAGCTGGAAATACTAAAAAAGAACCCCACGGTATGCCTCGAGCTGGACGGCCGGGGCGAGCTTGTTGAAGCCGTGAACCCCTGCGCCTATGGCTACACCTTCGCCAGCGTCATAGGTACCGGCAATGTGGAGTTCATAGAGTATACGGAAGAAAAAATATACGCCCTGAACAGGATAATGAAGCATCAGGCGGGCATAGAGGCGCCCTTCACCGCCAGTATGGCGGATGCCGTATGCCTGTATAAGATGACCACCAATGATTTCACCTGCAAGATAAGAGCAAAGTAATGTAACATACCATATACGCACATACAGATGAATTAACCGGCAGAAATGCTGTATAAATACTGATTTTATAAAATACACTCACGAAAGGCGCCATAAATGATACGCTGCGGCTTTGAGCAGGGTGCGGCCCTGATGGGCTGTACCTCTGTGCAGAACATCTTCATACTGGAGTACATGCCCAAGGCACCCGAGCTATACTGCAAGGTATACCTTTTCGGCCTTATGCAGTGCGGCTGCCGTAGGCTGGAAAACGCCGACCTCTGCGCGTCCCTCGGCATCGACAGCGCCAAGGCGGTGGAGGCCTTCTTATACTGGCAGGACATGGGCCTGCTGCGCATAGTGGAACAGGAGCCGTTAAGCGTTGAATATTTATCCGTTCAGGCAGGGCCCGTCACCGGCGGCACCCGCAAGTACGCCCCGCTCGTTTCGGCGCTTCGTCAGGTATGCGGCGCGCGGGTGCTCACCCCCGGCGAGCTTTCAAAGATATACGATTGGATAGAGGTATTCGGCCTGGAGGAGGCGGCGGCAGTAATGCTTGTACGCCGCTGCATGGAGCTGAAGGGGCCCTCCGTCAAGATACAGTTCATGGACAAGATGGCCCGGGAATGGGCCAAAGAAGGGGTGCTTACCGCCGCAGACGCGGAGCAGCGCATAAAGCTGGACACCGAGCTTCAGGGCGGCGCAAAGGCCATACTTGCCCGCTGGCGCAAGGGACGCATGGCCACTGAGGACGAGCTTGCCCTGTATAAAAAATGGACCGAGGAATGGGGCATGACGCTGGACGAGATACTTTCCGCCTGCCCCGCCATGACCTCTTCAGATAAGCCCACCTTCGCATACCTGAACGCCATACTGGAGGGCATGCGCATGGAGGGAGGGGTGCAGGAGGCCATTAAGTCCGCCGCCCTCACCGAGGAGCTTGCCCGGGAGATTTATTCCCGCGCCGGGCTAAAGGGCGCGCCGGGGCGCAGGGAAAAGGAAGCGGTAAGCACATGGACGGTATCCTGGCACATGCAGCCGGAGGCGGTGCTGCTGGCAGCTGAACGCTCAGCAGGCTACAGCCACCCCTTCGACAGGACCCGCCGGCTCATAGAGCAGCTGCACGAAAAGGGCGTTACCACTCTGCAGCAGGCCAGGAAGGCCATAGAGGAGCTGGAAAAGCAGCCCGCCGCAGAGGGCGGCAAAAAGCAGCAATCCTCTTACTTTATGAACTACGGCCAGCGCAAATACTCCGACGAGGATCTAAAGAGCATCGGAATAACCCTCTTGGAGGACGAGGAGGACAAAAAATGAAGCCTACGCCGGAGCTGATATACGAATACAGAATGAGCCGCGAAAGGGCGGAGCGGGAGGCCGTGGAGCGCCGGGAGGCCGCATGTACGGCCATACCGAGGCTCAGGGAAATAGCCGACCAGCGCCGCCGTCTGGCCTTCGACACAGGCCTTATGATAATGCGGAACGAGGACTCGTCTGAGCTTCGCAATAAAGTTGAGCAGCTGGACAAAGAAGAGCTGAATTTGCTTCTTTCGGCCGGTTTGCCGCCAGACCATATGTTGCCACACTATCGCTGTAAAGCCTGTAACGATACCGGTTATGTGGGGGATACGGTGAAAAAGCTCTGTCCCTGCATGAAAGCCCGCATTCTGGAAGAAATGTACGCCACATCGGGTATCGATACGCAACAAAGCTTCGCAATGTTTCGCTCCGACATATACCCGTGCGACCGCCAGAAGCGCATTGCCCTGAAGGCAAAGGAGCTTTGCCAGGGGTACGCAATGGCCTTCCCAAAGTGCGACCCTATGGGGATACTGCTCATGGGCGGCACAGGCCTCGGCAAGAGCTACCTGCTAAACGCCATAGCTTTGGAGGTATCCTCCAGGGGCTACGACGTATACAAGGCCTCCGCCTACAACCTCATCAACGCCTTTATGGAGAGCATACGGGGCAGGGGCGAAAGTCCGGACATCCTCGGCCCTGATCTCATGATAATAGACGACCTGGGCACAGAGCCCATGATAAACTCCGTCACCCGGGAGACGCTGTTCTCCATCCTCAACGAGCGGCAGAGCGCCAGGAAGGCCACCCTTTGGGCCACCAACAGGAGCCTTGACGACATTCTCGCAAGCTACGGAGACAGATTCTTTTCCCGCCTCGTAGCGCCCCGGGAGACCATGGTGCTGCGGCTGGAGGGAGACGACCTCCGGCTCAGGCTCAAATAAAGCTTATTGCATTACGCTTATATACTAAGGAGTGATTTTTTTGATGTTTAGGGTAAGACGCTTACTGGCCCCATTTGTGCTGTGCATTGCGCTTTTGTTCTCAGAAGCACAGGCCTTCACCATAGCATGGCTCAGCGATACCCAGAACTATCATAATGCCTACAAGCCCATCTTCGATGGCATGACCCAGTGGATAGCCGACAACAGGGAGGCTCTGGATATACGCTTTGTTTTCCATACCGGCGACGTGGTAGGCAGCTGGAGATCCGAGGACCAGTGGCGGCAGGCCAGGGAATCCATGGACATACTCAGCAGCGCCTCCATTCCCTTCCTGACGGTATGCGGCAACCACGATATAGGCTATAGGATGAACTACGCCAACTTCCTGAAATACGTGCTCAGCCTCCGCCCCGCCTCCATGTCTCAGGAATACGGCGATACCGGCAGCCGCTACGAGCTGTTTTCAGCAAACGGCCGGGACTACATATTCATGGGCATAGCCTTCTCCAACAAGGGACCCAGTGAAGACGAGGTAAACTGGATAAACGGAGTATTGCGGCAATACAGCAGCAGGGACGCCATAATAATCACCCACAGCTACCTTAAAAAGAGCGCTTCCTATACCACCCAGGGAAAGGCCATATTCGAAAAGATAGTAAAGGCCAACCCCAACGTTTTTCTGGTGCTGTGCGGCCACTGCCGGGATATCTCCTACAAAAACGTGCAGCTTGACGACGACGGCGACGGCGATCCGGACAGGACGGTATACGCCATTCTCTCCAACTTCCAGGGCAGCAAGGCCGGCGGAGGCGGGTACATGCGCATACTGGACTTCAGGGACAGCGATATATACATCTACACCTACTCCCCCTATTACGATTCCTGCGAATACCCCAAGGGCAAAACCGAGGCTACCGTGCCCCTGCCCTGATTGCGGTATATGGCGAAATAGGGTATAATACCGCCATGGAAGAAGAAAAAGACATCTTAACTGAAGAAAATAACGAGTCGGAAATACCAGTGGAAGCCGAAATGATAGATCAGGCGGTTGAAGAGGCGGCGGAACACGCCGGCGGGG
>ENA-OPCN01000986-OPCN01000986.1-human-gut-metagenome-genome-assembly--contig:-NODE-986-length-21857-cov-3.220484_pt1 | contig 21857 bp, 14 predicted proteins | sample MGYA00241567_ERZ501485 | MGnify/ENA primary metagenome ERZ501485 (study PRJEB25962, sample SAMEA2042579) | human gut metagenome | biome: human gut; feature: human-associated habitat; material: faeces...
CGACATTATGAACATACGTTACCCAATATACGAGGGAGTTTATCGAATACTTACCGTTATCTGAGCAGTGAAGACATTTACCTATATAGGCAAATGAACGCCCTCCATATTTCCGTTCCATATCCAATAATTCGCTCTCGATTCGTATCCGTTCCGGTAAAATGAGTTTTTGTGTATATTCAATCGGAATATCTTTGTCTTCAGGGATTATCTTCGTTGCCATAAGATGTGCATACTTGTATTGTCGGAGAAACGATTCCGTATCAAAATCAAATGGAGGACACCCCCAACTTTTACCGTAATTGGTACATTGTTTGCAAAGTTCAAGAAAATGTGGTTCGTCACGGAATTCGGCGATGTATCCTTCAACAGTGATGTCTGAAGTAAAATTTTCTACAGTGTATATACTCATTGTTTCAAAATCATTGTACCGCATAAGGAGTCGAAACGGATGTTTTCATTTTGGAAAAGTCTGTCAATGTATCCGCTTTTCTGCATTTCAGACGCGGTCAAGCAACTTAAATTCGGGGTATCTAACAATGCTATCGAATCGCACATGGACAACGCGATGTCAAGTTCATGTGTCGAGAACATGATACATTTTTTCTCGTCGTGGACAAGCCTACGAAGCAACGCCACAAGTTCGTAGCGATTAGGCATGTCAAGAAAGGAAGTCGGTTCATCAAGGAGAATGATAGGAGTATCCTGTGCCAATGCACGAGCAATCATCACACGCTGGCATTCGCCATCCGACATTTTATCCATCGTGCGGTTTGCATAAGCCTCCATTCCCACCGAAATGAGCGATTGCATGACTATCTCCTTATCTGTTTCTTGCATCCTACCTATCCAGTTGGTATAAGGAGCACGGCCTATGGCTACGACATCCTTGCACCGCAGGTTGGCGATGCGCGTGCGCTCGGTCGTGACGATAGCCAGCGTTTTTGCCATATCTTCGGTTTTCATGCAGGCGATGTCGTGCCCGTCGAGAATGATTTTTCCGGAATAACACCGGTTCAGACCGGCTATGGCGCGGAGCAACGTCGATTTTCCTGTCCCGTTTCTTCCGATAAGGGCTGTCAGTTGACCTTTTTTTATCGTGGCATTTACCTCGTGGAGCAACGAGTTTTCTTTGTAACCTATGGAAAAATGCTGTAATTCTATCATGCGGTGATGGATTTGTTGCGTAAAACCACCCATACGACGATTGGGATTCCCAATAGAGCTGTAATGGCGTTGATCGGCAAGGTGAATATTTTAGAAATGATGTCGCAAAGAAGCAATATCGATGCTCCCGAAAGAATTGTTCCAGGCAGAAGGACATGATGATCGCTATTTTGGAAAAGCATTCTTGTGACATGAGGCATAGCGAGACCTATGAAACCTATCGGACCGCAAAAAGCGGTTATCGTTCCGGCGAGCAGCGTTGTCGAGAGAAACAACAGGCTGCGTGAACGCCGAATATTCAGTCCCATTGTTACGGCATATTCCTCTCCGAACAGCAGGAGGTTAAGCGGTTTGATGGTCAGTACAGCCAACAGCAGTCCGGCAAACACCGATGGAACAAGAATCAGAAGTTGTCCGGAGGTGACGTCACCCAAAGCCCCCATCGTCCAAATGACAAAGGCTTTCAGCGATTCCTCTTTGCTGAGGTACTGCAATATCTGCACGACAGCACCTACGCCCGATGAGAACATCATGCCCAGAATCAGGATTACCATGATGTCTTTTATTCGCTGTCCGACGGCAGTTATCACGAGCAACACGACAGCCGCACCCACCCACGCTGCTCCGGCAATGCCTATTGATGAACCGATCCCGGCAAGTACCACAAGTGCCACACCGAGACTTGCACCGGAACTGATGCCAAGGACATAGGGACCGGCAAGAGGATTACGGAAGAGGGTCTGCATCTGAAGACCGCTGACCGATAAGGCAGCCCCGGCCAACAGTGCCACTATAGCTTTTATGAGGCGTATGTTGAGTACGATTTTTTCCGTGGCACGGGAACAATTTCCCCCGGTCAGTGCTGCCCATACATCGCGGATCGGAATGTTGACAGCTCCCACGGCCAAGTCCAGTAAAAAAAGACCGACCGTGAGCGTAATCAATATGGAGAATAATATAGTCGAACGGGAACGCATCTATTTCAGTTGCTTGTAATACACACACTCTTCCTGCACCAGTTCAGGATGGAATATCTTCACGAGGTCGCGGAGCACGATGTCAGGATTCACGACGGCAGACTCGTAATAGTCGTTACCCCCGGCTGTGTTGGTACGGGCGTTGTTGTTATACACCTCTCCATTTTTGAAACATCGGGTATCGGTGAATTTCGGACATGATGCCTTCAAGTCGTCAAGGGAGTTCGCCATTCCCACGTTCAACCACATGTCCGCATCCGACGCGAGCAGATATGCTTCTTCTAAGTCAATGGGGATAGAAGCGTTTCCCGTGTTCTTCTGGTAGATATAGCGGCCTCCCGCATCAGTAATCAAGCGGGCTACATAACTTTGGGTTGAAGGCATGAACCACGAGTCGCCATAGGGAACATTAAGCATAACCGAAGGAGTGCCGAGGGTACTGTCGGCCACTTTCTTTTTCAAGGCGTTGTATCTGACCGGGATTGCGGCAAAGGCTTTTTCACCCTTCTCACGTTTTCCTGTGACTTCTGAAAGCACTACCATCCATTCGGCCTTGCCGAGAGGCGACTCTTCAAGATAATCGCCGACATACATGAACGGTATGTCGAGTTCTTCGAGTTTGCTTTCCATTGCGCTTGCGCCGTTCACCCCATAGAGCAGAACGAGGTCGGGATCGAGCGAGAGCAGCAACTCGTAGTTGATGTTCCCTTCATAGCCGACATCGCCAATACTGTCGCGGCGGGCTTGGATGTCTGGGTTGGAAATGTAGTCGATTCCCGAAACGCCGGTTATACACCGGACTTCACCGATTGCGTCAAGCATGGCGATATGAGTGGAAGACATCGCCACGATACGTTTGGCGTCTCCTTTGAGTACCTGTCCTGCAAACCCTTCGGGAACCTCTTCACCGTTGCGGACGATAAACAGCCATGTGGTTACACTGTCCGCTCCCTGCCAGGGATTCCTGACGGTTATCAGTACGCTTTCCTTCCCGCCCGCCCCTTTGATGTCGAAGCCGGAGGCATATTCGGGAGCATAAAGCAGCAGGTTGAAATCATTGATTTTTGAGCTTTTGTTGTGGCAGCCTGTAAATGCCAGAGAAAGCAACAAAATCAGGCTTAAATTCTTTAATGCGTTCATATTGATGCAGATTATCGTTTACTATTTTTGTTTTTTCCGAACTTGGGTGTTATGCCGATGAATATCTCGAAATTGATGCCCGGCATGGGACGGGACAATACGGAAAGGTATTCTTCATCGAACAGGTTGTTGATGCTGCCCTTTAGCGACAGATCGGCCCATCGGAAAGAGAGCTGTTTTTCCAGTGTCACGTTATTCATGAAGTAAGGGGGCAGATAGCCCGTCAGGGTATAGTCATTACTCGACATGGTATAACGCTGGCTGTAATAACACCATTTGTAAAGCAGGCTCCATGTCCGCCATGACAGACGTCCGGTCACCGTTGCGGAAAACTCCGGCACGTATGGCAACTGTTTGCCGACGGATTGGTCTGCCGGACTCATCGGTTCGCTCTCGTTGATCGAGGGAGTCCACGAGAAAGTTCCGTTCATATCCAGTTTCCAGTCCTTTCCGAGCATTATATCAAGGTGGGCGTTGGTCTCTGCCCCGTAAGCATGTACCTTTTTGAGGTTTCTGGGGGAGAAGAATCCCTTGGTTGTGGGTAGCCAGATGATCCAGTCGTCGATGTGCGAATCGAACCAGTTGATACCACCGCTCAAAGCATATACATTTTCTTTCCCCACCGAGAACGACAACCCCACGTCGTATGTGAAGCCGTGCTCGCTTTTCAGGTCGGGATTACCGCCCGGCAGAAAATAGAGGTCGTTCAGCGTGGGAAAACGGTAGTTCCGGGAGATGGATGCTTTCGCCACGATATTGCCTTTTTTCGACAGTACCCCGTCGATGAAGAAAGCCGGGATAACCGGGGCCCATTCCGTACCGAACATATCCTCGCGAAGGACAAGCGAGGCGGCAAAACGATCGACAGGCCGCCATTTCGCAGAAACGGAACCGGAAAACTCGACACGTCCCTTGTCATACCCGACAACAGCCTTGTTACCTTCCTGCGAGATGATATTTTTGTCCGCGCTTTCCACCAAATGCTGGTGTACGGAAACACCGGCCGTGAACAGCCATTTCTCTGAAGGAGCATAATCCCCGTCCGCACTTCCGTAGAACGTGTTAATCTTACTGCGTGAGCGGGTCATCGAAGCCATTTCGCCGTTTCCCTTGTCCCGCTTGTAATCATAGGCCATCCATGTGTGTATATAGCCGCCTTTTACACCGACCTTCCATTTCTCCCGCACGCGATCCCACGAGAGGACGCCGCGAAACGTCTGCTCCCTTTGGCGGTTCTCGAAGTCCATGTCGTTCCCGTAATCCGTGCTGAGCATCGCCAGTTCCCGGTTGGAATTGATATACCAGGCGTTTAGCCCGAACTTGTCGCCTTCGCCCGTGTTATAATAAATTTCCTGCAAGACGTGCAGATCCTTATAAGCCCCGCTGCGGTTGCGTTCCGTCGGGTAATAGGAACCGATGATGTTCTTGTCCTCGTCATAGATGTTTTCCTTCTTGTCCCGGTTTCGGTATTTGTAGTCGTTGGGGGAAGAGGAATACACCACACGGGTGGAGGACTGCCAGTGTTTGTCACCGTAGGTCAGGCGGAGAAACTCGTCGAACGTGCTGAACGACCCCACTCCCTGCACGTACTGCAACCCGAACCCTTCATGGTTGGCCGGAGAAGTGGAGAGCCTGACCAGACCACCCAAGCCGCCGCCCGTTTCGTTTACCGATGACGTTCCGTGCAGCAGCGAGGCATCATCGATAAAGTAAGAAGGGATGGTGGAAAAATCCGTCATGCCCAGCATCGGGTTGTTAATGCGCATACCATTCCACGTCACTTGGGTATGCGAGGGAGAGGTACCCCGGAAAGCCACGGTGGATAACGTGGCGCGTCCGTAGTTCTTGACAAAAACGGATGAGTTGAATGTCAGCACATCGGCCATAGACAAGGCGATGTTCTCTTTCATGGCGATGGAATCGAAACGGGTTCGTTGCACGCCTATATCCTTCATAGGTCGTTTGCCCACCACCGTAACCTCCGGAATACGTAGTACCCTTTTGGTAATGCTGACGGAATTTTTCTGCTGGGCGGCAAGCAGAAAGGGCAGGCTTACCCCCACGAACAATAGAATAAGATGTCTTTTCATTTTTGTCCTCCTTCCTCGTTATTTCCAGCAGAAAGCTCCCGGAATGATTCCCACGTAAAATTCATCGATCAGCTTGCCTTGCGGCGAATAGCGATACACGATACCTTGTTGCTGGTAATCAATAGCGTCGGCCACATATACCTCCCCGTTGTTGGGATTGACCGTAAGGCCGTAGTATTTGGTGTCCCGAAACTCCAGAAAAGGCCGGACGGGAACACGGTCGGCTTCCACCGGCATTCGCCAAATATCGTTGTTGATCCAGTAAAGTGTATCCCGTGTACCGTTGAGCTGGACTTCCGAAGGCCAGTCGCCCAGCTTAAACTTGAACTGTTTCTCTACGGTGAAAGTCTCGGCGTCTATACGATAGAGAGACGGTGCCTCGTAACCGTATGGGCTGCCCTCGTAACCGCCATCCGTGATGGTCCACATCTTGTTGTATTTGTCCATGACCAGCGAAGTAGGTTGTATGCCGATGGTCAGTTCGTCCACGACCTTGTCCGTCTCCGTGTCGATTTTCAGGATGCGGTTCTGGTACGACCAGCAGTTCACATAGACGTACTTGCCGTATTGTACCATTTGTTCGGTGGAACCCGATTCCATGTCCATGTCTGGACATTCGATATAGCCGGTAATCTCGTATGTCTTGGGGTTGATGATGAAGATACGGTAGTCCCATATCTGCGTCACATAGGCTTTCTCATCCGACAGAAAATGGATATACCGGGGTGAGGTGAAACCTGTGATACGGCCCACTTCCTTGAAAGTATTGATGTCGATGGCGAAAATCACATGCGAGTTGTTCACCACGATCCAGCCTATACCGTCCCGGATAACCATAGACTGGGCCACATCGCCCAACTTGAACCCGTTGGCACGGTAAAACACTTCATTCTCCACTTCGCACGTGGCGGGATCGTAGTAGGAAAGCGTGGCATTGCTGTACTGGAAATTCCCCTCGTTGGTAATGAAAAGACCAGAGGCCGATACAGAGAAATCTTCCATCTCTCCGTAATCCCATTTCATGCAACTGCCGAAAACTGGCAGGCAGAAAAGAAAAAGGCAAATCCGTTGTATTGTTCTGCTCATTGTCATTCGGATAAAAAAGAGTACCCGAATCATTACGGGTACTCTGGTTAAGGTATAAGGTTTAATCCTGCTGCGTATATTGTTTGTCCTTCATATTTTGGAAGGTTGGGTTATACCCACATTTCGTCACGCTCCAACTTTCCCCCGTAATCATTCCGTTTTCTATAAACTTGCCGAAGAAAGTGTAGTCGGTAAATTTCGTCAAACCGTCAAAAACAACCCCATGCAAGGTCTCCAACTTCTCCATGGAAAGTGTTTCCTGAGAAAGAGAAGTCGCACTTTTTATCTGTAGCGTACCATCTATAGTCTGTAATTTATCACAAGTAATGCCTGTTGCTTTATTAACGAACAACCCTTCACCTCCTACGTGAAGCAATTCCGGAATATCCAGCGATTTACTTTGTAAAGATATTGCTAACGAACCCTCTCCCTCTTTATAATATACAGGAGAAGCTGAACAACAAACTTTGGATAGTAAGGGCAAGTTACAACTGGTAAAATTTCCAGATAAATAGAACTGTCCTCCCACTTCTTTCAAGACTGGCATTGTGATTGAAGCAAACATGGGTATTTGGATATATCCATATCCATCTATGATTTCCAAGTCGGGAAATTTGGCATTGCTTCGCATTTGGCCTGTCACATTTAGATTTCCATATACATGTTGAATTGTCGATATGGTATAATCGGTATTGTTGGTGGTTGGCTTACAAGTGAAGTCTTTGATATTCTTGAACGTGATTTCAGGGAACTTATTATTCGTGAGACTGGTGATGACAAAATTTACATTTGACAAATCTTCGGCTGTTTCAATTTTGGAGAGCTGCACCTTGTTTATAATTTCAATCTGGGGCGCTGTTTCTCCGAAGGTTTCAAATCGGGCGTTCGGCAACAGCAGTGTTCCGCTCACATCTTCAAGATAATCCAGCGTGATGCTTCCAAGTGTGGTGATCTTGCTCCAGTCGGGAAGTTGTTTGAGTGCCGTGAAATTCTTTATCTTTATCTGTCCCTTTATCGTTGTCAGTTTGTCCATTCCACCGAAAGCCTGAAGCACGTCATTTCGTTGGGGAACAAAACTACCGGTAGGAGGAGCTTCCATATTGGCTTCCATAATAATACTTCCGTTTACTGTTTCGATTTCCGGAAGGTTGATGGTTTCCAACATCACGGGGACGGTATGGAAATCAAGGCCACCGGTCTCTTTCAGCTTAAGGAAGCTCATGGAAGTCAGCTTGGCAAGATTGTTTACGGACAAGACCCCTCCGACACTTGTCAGTTCCGGTATTTCCAAAGACGCAATCGAACCGGCTGCTGTGTTCTCTTCATTGAGTCCTTGAAGATTCAGATCCTGACCTACAGTAGTCAGAACCGGAAACTCAAAACTCTGTAACGACGACGCATTGAACATCACGCTTCCTTCAATAGTTGCCAGTTTCTCGAATAGGACATACGTCACTTGGTCGTTATATACCGATATGTCTCCGGAGAGCGTTTCCAATGCTTTCATGGAAATCATGTGAAGTTCCGTAGCTTTCGAGGCGACATCGGTCGAACCTACCTGTAAACCTCCGGCAGAAACGATATTATCCAACCCTGTCAAGTCTGCACCGTTGTAACTGTTACGAATGACAATGTTGCCAGTAACCTCTTTCAAAGATGCCAATGCAGATATGTCAGTGATTTTTTCTGCCTCTTCCGCATCAGAGCCGATAATCAGGTTCCCTTTGACAACGGTTGTTTTGGTTGCGGCAAAAGAAGCTACCTCCTCGGTGGTCTTCAACTCCACATCTCCGTCAGATTCTATCTCGCTTTTCACGACCTTATAGGTATATTCGCGGGCATCTCCGTTATAGGATGTCACCCGGAAGGTTCGTTCGTTATCCCAGTCCGTTACCGTTTCAGGATCAGGTATGATTGTTGCAGAAGTTGTGTACTTGAATTCCACTTCGGCGTTGTTCAGCGATACCGTATAGGGAACGGTTATTGTTACTGTATTGTCCGTAATGTCGGCCGTGTACGATTTCCCGTCCACGGTCATCACGACCGATGTGATGAAATTTTCATCTGCATCTTCAGGTATAATTTCATCGTTTTTGTCACACGCTCCCAAAAAGAACAAGGATAGGAGCATGGGAAGAAAATAAATTTTCATACTTGTAATTTTTATTATTTGGTTAGATCCTCAAAAGAAAATACCTCCGTAGAAACTTCGCCCAGCCAGCCGCTTTTGGCCAGAACACCGCATTGTATTTTGATAAAGTCAATATATTGCAGATTGGCTTCCGTTCCATCGGCATGGATGGCATTGGAAATTTTGAAACCGTTCCTTTGTCCGCTTCCATCCACCGTACTGCCGCCTTCTATCTGGTCGTTTCCGAAATTATCCACGTACCCCCAGTCATAACTCTGATTATCCCAATAACCGGTTTGAGAATCTTGGGTGTTGCGGGCGGCCAGACAAGTGCCTGTCAAGGTATAACTGTTTTCCGAAATCCAAGCCGGATAATAATAGTCTTGTGTATGATAAGCGGACAGATAGTCTACCCAGCCGTTTCTACCGTCGGAACTGATCCATTGGACATCCATTTTTTTGCCTTCCGGACGGTAATAGGTCACTTCAAAATTCTGTATTGTTTCTTCCTTGCCTGCTTCAGATCCTTTCAGTTCGTACCACTCGTCATCCGGCAATCCGTTTCCGTTTATATCTTGCATGACCCATACGATACCCGGTTCGGAACTGCCGTCAAAGGCGTTCCCCTGAACACAGAAATCATATTGGTTACCCGAATTGGGAATACTGTGGTCGAAGCCGACGATGATATAACCCCCGAAAGAACCTAAAGAGACGTGCAGTTTGTCTTTCAAACGCTGTGTTGCCCATGCGACAGCCGCTTCAGGGGATGTTTCGTTGCCGGTCATACCGCCTATCGTGCTCGTCTCGTTGATAAATTGGCCGGGAGCTGGGGTATATTCATAGACTTTATTCCAGAGCTTGGAACTTCCCGAAGCCCGGAAGCCGTCTTGTTCCTTTTTGTCCACACAAACGACTTTTACGGTGGCAGTGACAGCCGTTTTCCCTTTGTCGATATTCCTGCTTATTTTTTCCGTCGGTGTGTCTTCCGACACAGTACAGGAGACGGTGTATTCTCCGGGTGCGGACGGCGTGAACTTGAACATGCGTTCCACTTCTCCTTCCATGACCTGACCGTCCACACTCCACTCAAAACGGGGATTGTCGAAATACTCCAACAACGGACGCAGGAAAACAGGACGGTCGGCAAAAGTGTACCTGTCCGTGGATGTTTGCAGGTAAGACGGGGTCGGGAATTTGACAACGTAGGGCATCGTTTCCACGACCTCTACGCTTACGTCTTTCGTTGTTGTCCCATCTATATTGGAAGCGTTGATTGTCACCGTATAAACACCGAGTTCTTTTTCATTGAAAGTATAAGTATTCTCGGTGGAAACGATTTTTCCTTCCCGTACCCATTCGATTTTGAACCCTTCGACATCCGAATGCTGAATATCGGGAGTAAATGTGTAATCGGTATTCCGGACGACTTTTAGCCCCTGCGAAGGTAGTGCCAGTGAGATGACCGGAGGGGTGAGTTCTTTCACTTCTACTTTCAGTTCCTCTTCGGCATAGCCTTCCGCATTGTCTACTCTTAGTTTGACATAAAAATCCCCGCATTCATTCCATGTACGTTGAAGAGACGGACCCGAAGAAACCAGCGTACCGTCTATCGTCCAAGCAAAAAGAGCATCTTCAACATTCTGGTATGTCGGGGCGATAGTCAATTCGTGATCGACCTTGACCGTGTAAATACCGGTCTCGCTGTCAAGTTCTATTATAGGTTGTCCTCCTACTTCTTCGGTAATGACTTCATCCTTGTTGCAGGAGGTGAACAGCATACAGGCAGAAATAATAAAATAGTGAAAACGATGCATGATGTGTGGATTTTAGAAAAATAACAGGGATACCCCCGACAGAAGGGATATCCTTGTATTCTTTTTATTGTATGGTGATATCATCAATACAGATATAAGCCGGAGTATTCAAACCGTATGCTCCCGAATCCGAACCCTCGAAGTTGAATTTCACACTTTGCACCCCTTCGGCATTGATTTCCCAATAATCCCATGTCGTGATAGGATCAACCTGTTGTTGGCCGTTACGATAATCGGCTAAAAGACGTTTGTAAGTGCGGATCAGACCGCCATTCGCATCATAACATTCCAGATTCACTTGGAAATACCCTTTCATCTCTTTCAGAGGAGTCGCTACCCCCGTAGAACCGAACTGATTACCATAAGTAATGACACCATAAGTGTATGAGGTGTTGCAGATCCACAGGCCGACCAATTTCCGGGGAACATTGAAATAAAATTCTGGTTTAGCCATCCATGCCTGATTGTAAGCATCCACATATCCGTAAACGACACCGAAATTGGAACCGCTGTGCCCGGCTTCCTTATTCTGTCCTTCCGCTTCCACCGCAGTGTTATAGACAGAACATTGGTTTAGATAAGAATACCACCAGTCTCCGGTATTTCCCGACTGATTGGAGCGGATGTTCCAGTTGGAAAGTGCGATGCCGCCGCTGGAATACTCTGTGCTTCCACCTACAGTATTAAACATTGAAAGGAAGAGATATTCTTCCGGAGTATTGTCGTAAATGGTGGTTACTTGAGGATACCCTTGGTACGAATAAAGATTTTCTCCGGCCGAGGTAGGTCCTGCTAACATGCCGGGATCGAAATCATCGAAAGTGATAGTTAAAGTACCGTCCGAATTTGTCACAGCACGGGTTTGCGAAGTTCCGGAATCAACCGGGTCCATCAAAAAGTCATCGTCCGAGCTACAGCCAGAGAACAAGGCGGTTGCGGTAAATAGACAGGCACCTGCCAGAAAGCGTAATTTTCTTTTCATAGGTCACTCATTTTAATGTAAAACATATTATTAACAAACACAAAAAATTCCCGTTCGTGCGGACTTACACGAACGGGAATATGTCTGTCTTCAAATATTGAATGGCCGATGAGCTATTCCCTATTTGATTACGACCCGTATATCCCGCAGGTGTAAATCTCATTCCGGTCATGGCAGGTCTTCTGACTCGTCCCGGTCATCGTGCCTTCCCGGTATTACACCAGTGGCAAAAGTTCGATGTCCGTTTTTGTGGACTCACAGCAGCGGGTACTGTCCCGGATTTTCACCGGGTTCCCTTTTCATTCGGAAGGCGTAAACCTCCCGAAACCATTTCCCGACTGCAAAATTATCTATATTACATATCAATTCCAAATAATTCATAATATTTATAATAAAACACACAAAGCATGACAACCGTACTGTTTTAATTAGAGCATTCAAGTTTACGACAAACGAAGACGGTAATTATCATACACAATATCCATAAACCAACAAAACAGCTTGCCATTTTCCATAACAATGCGTTCTGGAATAGATAACTGTTAGCTGCAATTATGCAAGCAAAAAAAGCAGACAGAATAATGACTATTAATATCATGCACCAGAAATTAATCCTATAAATTTATGGAAAACAAGTAAGGGAATGGAAGTTCCGTTGCCGCATGGATGCAGGTGAAGGACCTTCTCTTTTAACGTTGGATACGCCAATGCACGCCAACGGAAGACTCTGATATTATCTGTTTGGAAAGGATATAGGATGTGCGTTACTTTGTCGCATATTCAGAATCTTAAAAAGAATTTTAGTATGGAACTGACAATTATTGAAACAAGCGCGTATTAGGAGTTGAGAAAGCTGGTCAGCACGCTGGTCGTACAGATGGGCGACTTCCAGAAAAAGATTGCCCCGCCTGCGCCGGACAAGTGAATGGATGCGCAGGACGTATGTGATGGACTTATGCCCAAACACTTTCTGAAGAGTTTCCAGCAGCATCCCCTTGAGTATGGCCAGAACGGCAAATGCGTGGCGTCCGATGTGCGGGGTGACCTCGCCCCGGAGTTGCATTTCCTGCCTATGATTCCAAGACTGAGCCGCATGGCATTGTATTCACCTACCGGAAAGACACATTCGGGGAGTCTTTCTTTTCATCCGTACCCCTATATTTTTCAATCAGTTCGATAGCAATGGGCAATAATTTTACGACATACGCCACTCCCGTTTTTATACGGTTGCCCATCAGCCATGTACCGCCGTCGGAGTCGGTATGGATATTATCGTATGTTATGGCTTTCAAGTCCACATAGGAAAGACCGGTGAAGCACATGAACAGGAACATGTCGCGCATGGCACGCTGGCGTTTGTATCTCGGTTCTATATGGATTATCCTTTGCAGTTCCTCTTCGGAAAGGAAAGAACGCCTCTTGTATTCGGGCATACACTCGAATGATGCGAACGGATGAACCCGTATCCAGCCTTTTTCCTGCGCGATATACATCAGCCACTTCAAGGTATTGACACGCCCGAAGACAGTGGAGTTTGCCAAAGCGCATGTACCGAGCATCCAGTTGTAGTAATCCTCGATGAATGATTTCTCAAGTTCTTCGATGACAATATCCTCTGCATTCTTCTTGCTTTTCATGAAAAGCAGGAGACTCTTGTAATCGGCAACCAGACCGCAGTAGGTGCTTTCGGCTTTCTCTATGCCGATTTTCTTTTTATACGGTTCCAACTGTTCCCTGAAAAGGTTCATAAGGGTGTGGCATTCCTCTGAGAAGCCGACATAGCGGTTATAGACTTTCTTGGCTGTAACAAAACTGTCGTGGTCGCAGATGTACTGGTAGTGCCTGGTGATTTGCGCCTTGATATTGTCAAGCTCCTGATTGAGTGTACGGGCCTCCTCGGACTTGCCTTTGGCCCGGTTGGTTTTGACGTCCCACAAAGCGAGGGACACTTCTTTCTTACAACTGAAACCGGCTTGGGTTCCATTGATGGTGATACGGCCCATAATCGGTGTCTTTCCGTTTTTTACAGACTGTTTATTCTCAAAACACTTAGCTATACATGGTCTGCGATAAGCTAAGAGAGATTCCCCTTACACAAAAGCATGGCATCTCCTTGTCGTATCTCGCCTTTATACTTTTATGTATAGTAGTCTACCGGATCGAATGAACAAGACCTATCCCATACATAAACCAATTTAGACTGCTATGTTATTTTTGAGGAAGAAGATGGAATGAGACCAGATACCCTCTTTAAGGCTGACTGTAAGTCGATTAAATGTAGAAAAAGATTGCTTTTGTCACAAGTAAAGTGTATATTTGCATTGAAAGAATCGTTCTTTGACAGAGGCAAAAGAAAACAGAATATTGTAATTCGCTCGTTTCTAAATCGTTACCTGATATTAATTAAACAGAAATAACTGTTTAATTTTCAATTAGATAGAGATTGTATGATGTTTCGCCACATATGAGCTGAGCTTCACACCTGGCAGCAACAGAGACGCTATTTTTTCCAGTTTCAGATTGAAGCCACGAAGAGCCCGAAGATAATCCATATACAGTTCTTTATCCTTTTTCACCTTCCCGGCCCGTTTCTTCTTACTCTCTTGTTTGTGTAGAATCGGAAAGAGATAGATGGAATCCGGATTCCTGTTTTTAAACTCTTTCATCAGTTCCATCGCTTCTTTGGGAATACGCACCGTCATCTGCCGTCCTGTTTTGTGGCGGCTATATACAATGCGGTTCCCTTTCACATCTTGTTTACGCAAATAAGCGAGGTCAATGAACGGCATTCCTCGGAATAGGAACATCAATAAGAAATAAGCCAACACACACCGCAGATCCGAAGGCAATTTTCTTAAGTCTGTACACAGCAACGTATTCATCTGTTCTAGTTCCAGCGCCCGTTTAGTCTGTGATTCCACTTTTGTGTACACGTCATCAAACAATTTCGGGTTATAGGGCAGCACCTTTTCACCGACCATCCGGTGATATACCGCCTTCAAGTTCCGCATATAGGTGGAAATGGTATTCAAGCTCAACCCTTTAGGCTCTCTTTTCCGCTTCCTCATTCCTTCCCGTCTCATCCATTCTTCATACTCCTTCAACCTGCCTGGCGTAAAGACCTCATCCACCGGCATCGGCATTCCTGCCCCACCGTAAAACTCCGCGATAGATTTCAACGCATACGTATAGGTATGTGCCGCCGAGCGCTTCTTATCCGCTTCCAACTGCTCAATCACCGTCTGCATATAAGATGCCAAATCCGGCATCTTCATGGGGCTCCCCATTTCTACATTCTTTTCTTTTTTACTCATAATAAATCTGATTTTCAAATCCGCACCCTACGCATATCCTAAAAAGGCCACGTTGATGGGAAAAATTTATGAGTACAAAGTAAATTATATAAGAAAATTATAAAGAATATATAGGGATAAATAAATTTGTTCACTAAAACAAACCGGTTCAAAGGAGGTTCTGCAAGATTAGAGTTCACCGAACAAAGCCATCACATCCACCTCGCCCCAATACAGATGCGTATAACTGGCTATCAGGTTCTTATAGCGAAAGACGGGAGTGGTTACCTTCCCTCCTTTGGCATTGTAGACCTGCGCTATCGAAAGAGGAAGACTGCACGCACCACCTTCTTTTCCATCAGTTTCGGGCACGGCAAACTGCGTATAATGGAATTCGTGTCCTTTAAGCCGCCATCCGTTATAGTCGAACCGGCGGTATCCCAATGTCAATTTCCTGCGTTTACGCTCGTTCGTAATGCTGAAAGGCAATACTCCTACCATCTCATTTCCAATATTACCTACACAGCTCCCGGCGCTTCCCCCGTCCGTATCCCCATCAGAAAGAACGAACTGCGAAAGATATATCATCCCCCCGCATTCTGCCAGCGTCCTGCCACCGGCCTCTATATAGCTGCGGATAGACTCCCTGGCAAGCCTTGCCCCGGCAAGTTCCTCCAGACGGTTCTCGGGATAGCCGCCGGGCAGATAGAGCAAATCCGTCTCTTGCGGAATAGCCCGGTCCTGCTCCGGATTGAAGAAAGTGACCGTGCCCATACGGCGCAGAATATCCAGATGCTCCGCATAGAGGAAGGAAAAGGACTCTTCGTTGCGCGCTACCGAAATATGCAGCTTCCCCGGCTCTGATAGTACCGACTTCTCCTCCACAGCCGCCGCAGGCAATGGAAGCCCGATTGTCGAGAGCAGCAGTTCCCAGTCCACATGTTCCTCCAGCAAGCCTGCCAGCATGTCCAGCCCCTCCGTCTCCTTAGAACGGCTGAAATCCAGCCCCAGATGGCGTGACTCCTGCTCCAGTTCCTTCTGCTTGGGCAGATAGCCCAGACAAGTCACGTTCAAGTCTTCACAGACCTCCTGCAGCATCCGGTAGTGGTGGGGTGAGCCGACACGATTGAAGATAACTCCCGCAATACGTATATCCGGACGGAAATTGATGAACCCCGACAACAAAGGAGCCATGGAATAGGCAGCCGACTTGGCATCGACCACCAGCACCACAGGAATACCCAAGAGCCGTGCCACTTCTGCCGACGAGCCCCGGTCGCGGTCGTACCCGTCGTACATCCCCATCATCCCCTCGACCACGGCAACATCAGCATCTGCCGAATAGCGTGCATACAGACTGCGGACATGCTCCGGAGATGCCATGAAAGTATCCAGATTGATGGAAGGACGGCCGCATACCGCCTCGTGATACTTAGTATCTATATAATCGGGACCGCACTTAAAAGGCTGCACCTTCAGACCTTTCTTCACAAACAATGCCATCAGTCCACGACTGACGGTGGTCTTTCCACTGCCCGATGTAGGGGCGGCTATGAGAAACTGAGGAATGGAATCCATTATGAAGCTATCAAATTAAATATTTTCCTCCTGCAAAGGTAAGCATATCTCCGACAAAAGTTTTATCTTAGCTGCGAAAATAAAACATACCACCATGATAACCGAAGAACTTAAGAAACTCTACATCGCACATACCGGACACGAACCGGAACAGATTGACGAACTCCCCTCCTCCGGCTCCAACCGCCGTTACTTCCGCCTCATCGGAAGTCCTACACTTATCGGCGTCAGCGGAGAGTCTGTGGAGGAGAACCGCGCCTTCCTCTACATGGCAGAACATTTCCGCCAGAAAGGACTGCCCGTACCGCAAGTGTTCATCCGCTCCGAAGATGATATCTATTATCTGCAAGAAGACCTGGGCGACTCGCTCCTATTCAATGCCATCGAGAAAGGCCGCAAGACCAGCGTATTCGGTGAGGAAGAGAAACAGTTGCTGCGCAAGACCATCCGTCTGCTGCCCGCCGTACAGTTTGCCGGAGCCGACGGCATGGACTTCTCCTACTGCTACCCGCAGGCAGAGTTCAATAGCCGCAGCATTCTGTGGGACCTGAACTACTTTAAATACTGCTTCCTCAAGGCTACGGGGATGGACTTTCAGGAAGACCGGCTGGAAGACGACTTCCAGAAGATGGCAGACGTGTTGCTCCGTAGCAGCTCCGCCACCTTCATGTACCGCGACTTCCAGAGCCGTAACGTTATGATAAAGGACAACGAGCCGTGGCTCATCGACTTCCAGGGCGGACGCAAAGGTCCGGTCTACTACGACGTTGCCTCCTTCTTGTGGCAGGCCAAAGCAAACTATCCCGACAGCCTGCGCCAAGAGTTGCTGAAGGAATACATCGACGCCCTGCGCAAGTACCAGCCCGTGGACGAGGCTTATTTCTATGCCCAGCTTCGCCACTTCGTATTGTTCCGCACCATGCAGGTGCTGGGTGCCTATGGTTTCCGCGGTTACTTCGAGAAGAAGCCCCACTTCATACAAAGTGTCCCCTTCGCCATCGAGAACCTGCGCCAGCTGCTCCAAGAGCCTTATCCCGAATATCCCTACCTCTGCCGGATTCTGCGCGAACTCACCGAGCTGAAACAGTTTACAGACGACCTGCAAAAGCGTCGCCTCGTGGTGAAAGTCACCAGCTTTGCCTACAAAAAAGGTATCCCCGAAGATTCCACGGGCAACGGAGGAGGTTTCGTCTTTGACTGCCGCGCTGTGAACAACCCCGGCAAGTACGAGCGTTACAAACCCTTCACGGGACTGGACGAACCCGTTATCCGCTTCCTGGAAGACGACGGCGAGATAGCCGTATTCCTGGAGCATGCCTACGCCCTTGTCGACGCTTCCGTGAAGCGCTACATGGAACGCGGCTTCACCAATCTGTCTGTCTGCTTCGGCTGCACCGGCGGACAGCACCGCTCCGTGTACTCGGCACAACACTTGGCGGAACATCTGCACAAGAAGTTCGGCGTGCAAGTGAACCTGATACATAGAGAACAGAATATTGAACAGACGTTTAAGGCCAAAGTTTAATGTGCTAATGTGAGAATATGCCAATATGAAAGCCATGATTTTCGCCGCCGGCCTGGGCACCCGGTTGCGCCCCTTGACGGACCACATGCCCAAGGCCCTCGTTCCCGTAGCAGGAAAGCCCATGCTGGAACGGGTGATACTGCGGTTGAAGGAAGCAGGATTCAACGAGATAATGGTCAATATCCACCACTTCGGGGAGCAGATTATCGACTTCCTCCGTGCCCACGACAACTTCGGCACGGAGATTCACATCAGCGACGAACGCGGCATGCTGCTCGACACCGGAGGAGGCATCAAAAAGGCACGCCCCTTTCTGGACGGACAAGAACCTTTTCTGGTGCACAACGCGGATATTCTGACGGATATTGACCTTGCAGGTCTCTATCGCCACCATCTGGAGAGCGATGCGGAGTCTACCCTGCTTGTGAGCGAGCGCAAGACTTCCCGCTATCTCCTTTTTGACGACGACTACCACCTGCACGGCTGGATAAACAAGTCCACCGGAGAGGTGAAACCGGCAGGCTTCGACTACCGGGAAACGAAGTACCGGGAACTCGCCTTCGGAGGAATCCATGTCATCTCCCCCTCCCTCTTCCGCCTGATGGACGATGGGCAGTGGGACGGCAAGTTCTCCATCATTCCTTTCTACTTGTCCGCCTGCACAAAGGTGCACATACAAGGCTATCCGCTGCAAGGATTCCGCTGGTTCGACATCGGCAAACCGGAGACACTGGCACAAGCGGAGGAATACTACAAACAAAAATAACAAGTAATGTAAAGCAGCCTAACATTACTTGTTAGCTCTCTTTACATTACTTGTTATCAAATCAACCTATGTACCATAGATTATCTATGGTGAAACTACGCCAGTGCCAGTATCAGCAACTGAGCCGTCAGCACCCGCAGGAACATAGCCAGCGGATAGACCGTGGCGTATCCCACCGCAGGGGCATCGCAGGATGTCAAGTCCGAGGAATAGGCCAATGCAGGTGGATTGGTGTTAGCTCCGGACAGCACACCTATCAGCGTATAGTAGTTCAGCTTCCAGAAATAGCGCCCCATGAATCCTGTCACCAGCAACGGAACGACCGTGATGATGGCCCCATAGCCAATCCACACATAGCCGCCTTCGTAGATAATGGTATCGATGAATCCCTTTCCTGCACCCAACCCCACGCAGGCCAGGAACAAGGCGATACCGATTTCGCGTATCATCAGATTGGCACTCATCGGTTATCAGCTTATATTGAGGCCCGAAACGGCTGATGAGGATGGAAACCACCAACGGTCCACCGGCCAGTCCCAGTTTCACGGGTTGGGGAATGCCGGGGAACATGAACGGCAGACTGCCCAAGATACATCCCAGGGCAATACCCAGGAAGATAGGAATCAAGTTGGGATGGTTGAGACGCTTCAGCGAGTTACCCAGCACCTTCTCCGCATGACTCACGGCAAGCTCACTGCCTACAATCGTCACACGGTCTCCCATCTGCAACTGCAAGTGGGGAGTTGCCACCAGATCCACGCCCGAACGGTTGATACGGGTGATGCAGGCACCGAAGTTGTTACGTATCTTGAGCTGAGACAGAGACTTGCCGTTCAGTTCCGGCTTGGTGATGAGGATGCGGCGTGAAATCAAGTTCTTGTCCTCCCGTTCCCACTCCACCGAAATTTTTCTTCCGAAGAAGGCAACAATGGCCTCCACATCTTTCGGGTTGGCAATGAACAGAATTTCATCCTGCATGTGCAGCACCGTATCGGCATTCGCCAGTTCTGTTTCCTGACTGCCGGTGTGCCGGATGCGGGAGATGACAAACGCACGGTTCAACAATGGTTTCACATCTCTGATCCGCTTGCCGTCTATTGCCTCATTGCGTATCTCTACCGATATGGGACGCACGGTCAGCTCCTGCAGATGACCCAGCCCGTGCTCGGCATCCTCCTCTTCTTTTTGGGTATTAATCCGCATGAAAATCTTCAAGGCTAGCAGCGCCAGGATGCAGCCCACCACACCCAGCGGATAGGCAACGGCATATCCGAGTGCGATTTCCGGAGCATCCACCCCGTTGAGGTCACTGTTTGCCTGCTGGGCAGCACCCAGACCGGGAGTATTGGTCACGGCTCCGGACAAGATACCCACCATCGTAGTAATGGGGATTCCGGTGGCAAAGTGCAACACAATGGTGATAACCACGCTGAGGAAGACGGAAAGCATTGCTACCATGTTCAGCGTAAGTCCGCCCTTCTTGAAAGCGGAGAAGAATCCCGGTCCCACTTGCAGACCGATGGAATAGACAAACAGTATCAAGCCGAACTCCTTCAGGAAGTGCAGCAGATGTTCGTCGAGGTTCATGTCGAAATGTCCGAAGACAATGCCCACAAACAAAATCCAGGTGACACCCAGCGAGATGCCTGCCACCTTCAACTTGCCCAGCATGATACCGAAGGTGATGACCAGGGACAGAATCAGGACAGAGTGTGCCACTCCTCCGCCCCAAAGATTGGGATAACCCTCAAAGAGGTTTCTTAATAGTTCCATAGTTTCTATCTTTAGTTTTTACTTTTCAGCCTTATTGTTTAATTCTTAATTCTCTATTTAAAAAGTGTATCCCCACAGAAATCACTTCTCCGGGGATACGCATTTCACACATAAAAAATAACTACTATTATAAAGGCATGTTGCCGTGCTTTTTCGGTGGATTGCTCTGATTCTTGTTGTGCGCCATCTCCAATGCCTGCACCAGCTTGTAGCGGGTATCGCGCGGCATGATGACCTCGTCTATGAGGCCACGCTCGGCAGCGCGGTAAGGGTTGGAGAACTTGCTTTCGTACTCCTTGATAATCTCCTGCTTCTCTTCGGCAGAGGACTTACGGTAGAGGATGTTCACCGCACCCTCGGCACCCATCACGGCGATTTCCGCCTGCGGATAAGCCAGGTTCACGTCGGCACCCGTCGGTTTGCTGGACATCACGATGTAGGCGCCGCCGTATGCCTTGCGGGTAATCAGCGTTATCTTGGGCACGGTGGCCTCGGCATAGGCATAGACAATCTTGGCGCCATGGCGGATGATGCCGTTGTGCTCCTGCATCGTTCCGGGCAAGAAGCCGGGAACATCTTCGAAGGTTATCAGCGGGATGTTGAAGCAGTCGCAGAAACGAATGAAACGTGCCGCCTTGTCGCTGGCATCAATATCGAGCACACCTGCCAGATAGGCAGGTTGGTTTGCCACGATACCTACCGAACGCCCGTTCAGACGACCGAAACCGATAACGACGTTCTTGGCAAAGTGAGGCATCACTTCGAAGAAGTACTGGTTGTCCAGCACCGGTTCTATAATATCCTTGATGTCATAAGGCATGTTCGGGTCCTCAGGAATGACGGTCTGAAGCGCCTCTACCCGGCGATGGATATCGTCGGAACAGGGAGTGAAGGGAGCATCTTCCATATTGTTGGACGGCAGGAAGCTCAGCAGCTCGCGGATGCTCATCAGTGTCTCCTCCTCCGTATTGCACATGAAGTGGGTAACGCCGCTCTTGCTGCTATGCGTATAGGCACCGCCCAGTTCCTCCTTGTCCACCTCCTCGTGGGTCACGGTCTTTACCACGTCCGGACCGGTGATAAACATGTGGCTCTGCTCCTTTACCATGAAGATAAAGTCGGTAAGCACCGGAGAGTAGCATGCCCCACCGGCACACGGACCCAGAATAGCGGATATCTGCGGAATGACACCCGACGCAATGGTGTTCTGATAGAAGATGGAGGCATAGCCTGCCAAGCTGTTCACACCTTCCTGGATGCGTGCGCCGCCCGAATCGTTGAGGGCAATGACGGGAGCACCGTTCTTCAGGGCAAGCTGCTGCACCTTTACAATCTTTGCGGCATTCGTCTCGCTGAGCGAACCGCCATGCGCCGTGAAGTCGTAGGCATAGACAAATACAAGGCGGCCGTCTATCTTTCCGTAACCGGACACCATGCCGTCTCCGGCAATCTGCTTCTTCTCCATGCCGAAGTTGGTGCAACGGTGGTTCACGAACTTGTCCAGCTCATTGAACGAGCCTTTGTCCAGCAGC
>ENA-OPCN01000996-OPCN01000996.1-human-gut-metagenome-genome-assembly--contig:-NODE-996-length-21651-cov-2.064364_pt1 | contig 21651 bp, 25 predicted proteins | sample MGYA00241567_ERZ501485 | MGnify/ENA primary metagenome ERZ501485 (study PRJEB25962, sample SAMEA2042579) | human gut metagenome | biome: human gut; feature: human-associated habitat; material: faeces...
AGAACTGACCTCTTGCACCCCATGCAAAAGCTGCTAATGCCTTATCTGTAGTTGAAGCGTCTTCATCTGTTAATATTGCTTCCAGCTCTGCTACTGTCTTGTCTTTATCTGGGACTGGTGGCTCATAGTCTGTATCCGAGATACCTACTGATCCGGTGCGCAACTTCCCCCATTCCAGGGCTTCATTTCTTGCTATATATTCATTGAGCTTGCACCAATATTCAAAAATAACAGGTTCATTTACTGTACTGAGTAAATACTTCCATGCGTCCCTCATATTCAAAATTGCTTCAAGATCATTAATTCTCACCTCTGGTACATTGGTTCCATTTAAGATTGTTTGAACCTGTAGTAATGTAACAGCTCTCTGCTCCATTTTCATACCACAGTATACAACTTCGCTTGTTATATTCTGTGCTAAAATGGAATTTTCCTGTTCTGATAATGAAAATTTGTCTGAAAAATGTAATTCAATATGTCCTCCAACATTTATTTTATTCAACTCCCATTATAGCTGTTTTCCATTGCATTATCAACGTAATTTCGCCCAGGCCGCAGTGAATCAGTATGGAATACAGCTGTAGCCGTTCCGCTCTAAATCCTGTCTTACTTCCCTTATCAACCTTTTTGTTATCATAATATTCTGCTTATGCTTTATTTCTACGTGATATCCTGTTAATGTTGACTTGTACTTATAGTGTCCACTTCCACAACCTTTTTGCCCATCTAGAATATAATGGTTTGCTTCCAGATAGGCAATAAACCGGACTTCATCTCGTCTATCAAGTTTTCCGCTCATTGTGCTTCTGCTCCTTTATTATGTCCTGCTACCTGTCTGTTAGTTCAATAGGGGAGTCGATAATTTCTACTCCCCTGTGCAATCCTAATTTACAAACTGAAGCATATATTCCTTAAACTCTTTGTAGTCCATAAATCCTGCCACCTCTGCATTTTCATAAATTCTCTTCAATAAGCTCTCGCATTCGTCCTGATTTTTCCCGATCATATACTCATGTGTCCATGTTGTGAAGAAACACTTCAAACGCTCGGGAACTATTTCATCCTTCCATTTATTTTGCTCTATATAATCTAAAATCTCTCTCGTCCACATTGTCTTGTCCTCCTACCGTGCCACACTCTTAATTAACTTATTCGCCAGTTTCCATTTCAGCTTCTTGCCATACTTCTTTTCCATCTGATACAGATAGATTTCGTTGATCCGATCAAAAAATGTGTCCGGGAGCATTTTGTCTTTGAAGGTGTTGCATGTTCGACATGTGCACTGAAGATTCTCCACTGAATCTGATCCACCTAAAGCCGTTGGTCTGATATGGTCTATAGTCATATCTTCATATTTGATTTTTCTACCGCATAACACACAACGTCCGTCTGCCTGATTGTAAATCATCATTCTTGTGGTCTTTGGGAAACATTTTTTCTTTCTGCGTCTGTAACAGATCCGCTGTGTTTCCGTATCGTAAGCATAAAAACCCTTAGTTGCCTTGACATTTTCCCTTATGAAAATACTGCATCCCTGAAATGTAAATGTCTTTGCTTTACTTATATCTGTTGTCTTCTGGATCTGGTGCTCTTCGTCTAAATATATGTACTCAGTGCCGTTTGTAATAACAATCATTTGTCTGCTCTCCCTTCAACAATTGCTTCTACTCGTTCCTTTAATATCTGTAAATCTTCAGGCTTTACTAATTCTGCCATCATATCCCAGAAATAGTTGACTGTACCAGTTCCCTTATGGAATGCCACTGCATAATCAAGCATTTCCCATATCTCTTCTTTTGTGAGTGGTTCTGTTTCGTCTGCCTCTGCAATATGGTAATAGAATCTTTCATCAGGACACATCCAGATTCCAAGAATCAATCCGTCCTGAAATACACAATGTAATCTTCTCATTTTGCCTTATTACCTCCAATTCCCCTTGATTAATTGATAAATCATTCCTAGCGCAATCGGCGCAGCCATTAAATACATATTGTAATATTCTGGATCGCCGGTTACCTTGCAAATAACCCACGGAAACAGTGCGACAAATACAATCAGCATGATCTGCTTCAGAAATGAGATCAACAATTCCCTTAACAGCTGGCGTTTACGTTGTCTGCTTACAATCTGCTTTACTTTCTGTTTACGCTGTCTCTCTTGCTCATGCTTCTTATTTGACAGAAGATAATTTGCAACAAGCTCAACAACTTCATCTTCTCTGTATAACCGGATTACTTCGGGTTCTCTTACTGCTTCCATTTTTAATTCCCTCCTACTTATGTATTAGCCGACTACCTCCCACCTTATGTAGATGGGAACGCTTTGAGCCTAAAGTCCTATTTATAGTCGCTCAAACGACTGTTCTATTTTCTGTATTCTGGCTTGATAAGTTTCGAATCATCAAACCACTTTACATTTCCCCCTTTAAACTGTGTTTCCGGCTGGAAAATCACACCATGGCTTATCTTCTTTACCTGTCCTGATTCTGTTTTTACTGCAATATTTACATTCTGCGTCATATCTTCCACCTCGCTATTAAAATATTTTTCCTGTTGCTACTGCCATAGCTATGTAAAAGCCATCTGCAAAAGTGTTCTTTTCAGTCCAATTTACAAGCTCTTCAAGCTCATGTTCAATACGGTATTTCTGCTCTCTGGAAGCTCCGGTTAGCTCACATATATAATCAATAATTTCTTGTAAGCTATGACCGTAATCGTTATGGTCCGGTGTGAACTCTTTGCATTCATCGTCACACCAGGCATCAAACATGGATTCCATTATTTTCTTTCCTAAGTCTGTCATTGCTCTGCCCCCCTTTCTAAAACCAGAAGTCCATGAGAAAGTCAAAATCTCCATCCCACATTTCCTGTGGTTCTTGCTTAGGCTCTGACTTTCCACCCAACAATAGATTTTTTCCACTCGCTACTGTTTTTTCTTCAAGTGCTTTTAATTCTTCATCAGATAAACCGTATTCCTTCATATATTATTGTCCCCCTGTTCTGGTAATGGGTGTAGCAAGCTCAAGGCTGTAAGCACACCCTCTTTAAAAGCCTCATACTGGATTACTTCTGAATACTCCACAATGGCTGTGTACAGCGGATCATGTTCTGCTTGACCTTTAGCAGCTTTATTGATTGCTTCAAAAGCTGACTGCTCTGCTGGTGTGGTTGTATGTACGTTTATCCAGTGTTCATACAAGGTCTTTATTGCATCCCTCATGGGCTACACCTTTCTCCCCGATAAGCCGATAGGACAGCTATTTAATACTAGATTGTCAACATCAGCTTCAAATACTGATACACAAGTTTTCGTGCTTCGAAGTCAATCTTTGCAATACGATCCAGAAGCTCAACCGGTTCTTCGTCACTGAATGCGATTGCTAACTTATCTGGTAAAGGTAAGCTATGAATAGCTCTTTCTACAACCGGACTTACCATTTGGTGCATGGTTTCTTTCAGTAATGCTACAAAATCCTGTTTGGACATGTCACACTCCATGTAAATAGGCTCAATGTAATCATGGTACTCTGTGAATGTAATATAGTTTTCTCCGTATTCAGAAATGTCAATAAACTCGCAATACATCATTGTTGTTTTCCTCCTGTTGGTTGATTGATTTTATATTGTCGGGACTGCCTAATTGATAGCCCACTTGTTACTATTAAATTGTTTCAAACACGCCAGATTTCAACATATCGGTAAACCAACAGTCAAAATCTGGATATTCTTCTTTATTAGCCAGATCACGGTATACTTCTTGCATCTGCTTGTATGTAAAACTTCTGCCATTTATCGGCTCTTCATAGCTGATATATTTTGTTTCTTTCATGTTGTTATTCCTCCTTATGTTTGGTTACCTGACCGCCATTTCTGACGGTCAACGCTCACAGCTTGAAGCCCTGTTTATAGTGGCTGTGACCACTTTGATGATTAACTATTCTGAAGTGCTATGTATCTACGAGCATCCTGCAAACATTCTGCTTTAGTGTTTCCAAAAGCTACAGCATTACCCCAATCATTTCTTGCGACCCACTCTGAGACGGTACCGTTCTTTTTAGCTCTTGAATTTAAAGGATCATAGTGTTCAATTCTTTCAAATGTTAAATCCTGAAGTTTCATGTTCTCACCTTTCTGCGGTTGACCTCCACCGCAAGGATAAGGAATTTATCTTACATATAATCTGCGGTACTGGCTTACTCTCTGGTAATCTGCCAGTGATCCGAGGTCAGCTTCAAGCTGTTTACTGTCCAGTGTTCTACGCTCACAAGTTGAAACCTTTATAGTGAAGTCTTTGCCTGATTCTGAAAGCTTGTTGTTATTGTCCAGATAGGAGATCATTTCACGTTCTGCGTCTTTTAATTGTGCGTCAAGCTCTTCTTTCATTGCTTTAAGTGATCTGTAATCTGCTACGACTTTTTCTAATTCGTTCATTGTTCTACACATAGTTTTTCCTCCATGTCATTTTATTCTTATTGGAAGAACTCAGCTCTGGTAAGCTTTAAACCAATCTCGACTGCTAGGCATCTTTGCTTATCTCTCTCCGGTATTATGTGGGTGTCTCCGGTGTGCTTGCGCTACTTCGTTTTCACCCTTCGCTATGTTCTTCGTTTGTGTGTTGCTGTTTTGTTTATGGCTTAATGGTACATTATTTTGTGTACTTTGTAAATTGGTAATGGTACACAAATTTATGGACTTCTGTTTTGTTTATATTGTACATCTTTATGTGTACTTTTCTGAGGACATAAAAAAAGAAAGCAGGATTTAAACCCACTTTCTCCTATAAATGAAATGTACAAACAGTTTTAAACTATTATTTTATAATATACTCGTCTTCGCCTTCACCTTTTAAGATTAAATTCATTCCAAAATAATTTGCAATCTTTACAGCGTCATTCACTGTAAAAGTATCACGTTGCATCTTATTAGAAAAACTTTGTTTCGTCATTCCTAAAGACAAAGCAATATCTTTTTGGTTTATTACCTTGCCATTATTTTTATTATTTTCAATTATCTCTTTTATTATATTCGCAAACATATATATACCGCCGTTCTTATCTATAATCATTGTTGTATTGCATATCTAAATAATACCATAGCTTTACCTGTAATTCAATCTTTTTTGGCTGATCCAACGAAAAATGTAAACAGATTTATGTATTTTTCACAGCATTTAGTCCATTTTTTTGTGTACTTAGTCAATTTACAAGGTACACGTTTTCGTGTACTATTAATTTTAACAAAGGAACTACAGCACACACAATAGGAGGTCAAGCATATGGCAAGCTTAAATGTATATGAAATGGTAACAGAAAGAATCATTAAACAGTTAGAACAGGGAACAATTCCATGGCAAAAACCTTGGACTGGTGTCCGGTCTGGTGCATTCAACAGAGTTAGCAAAAGACATTACAGCCTTATCAATCAGGCTATATTGGAAAAACCGGGAGAGTACGCAAGTTGGAATCAATGGAAAAATCTAGGCGGTCACATCAAAAAAGGTGCTAAAGCTGAAATAGTAGTCTTCTGGAAGATCATTGATGTTGAAGAGAAAAACGACAAAGGCGAGATTGAAAAGAAGAAGCTCCCACTTCTCAGATATTACAATGTATTCCATATATCACAAGTTGAAGGCGTAGAACCACTGAAAGAAAAACTCAATACAGAAGTTGAACCTATAGAGGAAGCAGACAGAATTATAAAAAATTATGTGGATCGGGAGCATATCACATTCAATGAACATAAAAGCAATGATGCCTTTTATGATCCTATGACAGACATGGTTGTTGTACCAATGAAAGAACAATACCAAAACATCAACGAATATTACAGCACAACTTTTCACGAAATTACACATTCTACAGGTGCTCAGAAAAGACTTGATAGAGACATAAAAGAGCTTGCTCCGTTTGGTTCACCAATCTACAGCAAAGAAGAATTAGTTGCAGAATTTGGAAGTGCATTCCTCATAAATCATCTGGGGATTGAAACAGAAGGAACCTTTAATAATAGTGCTTCGTACATTGAAAGTTGGCTTCAGGTTCTCCGGAACGACAACAAGATTCTTGTTTCCGCATCTAGCAAAGCAGAAAAAGCGGTCAACTACATATTAGGCATAAAATGATAAAGGGGCGGTTGAAACATACCGCTTCTTTTTTGCGTTATGGTTTCCGGTATATGGTTCTGTTATGGTGTGCGCTTCTGCTATGGCTTTCGGTTCTGGTCTGTTATGCTTGCGCTGTGTCGGATCAGAAGAAAATGATTGTAGTATCTGCCGTGAATGTGGTGTAGTGCTATGGTATATACTGTTGATATAATGCAGACCATAACAAGAGATATTCCGTATAATAACATGGTGTTATCTGTGATGATCCATGAGTTATACAGTCCATAGGCTTATATTGTCCTATGGGCTTTTTATTGTGTCGGGGCTGTGATCTGGTGTGTGGTGTTCTGTGTACCTGGTGTGAGCTGTTCCAGGTAATGTGAGCTGATAGAACGAATTGTTATATCAGGTCTGAAGATACTACTCACTGGGAAAATCCTAGTGAATGAAAAGGGGGCTGTGGTGCGATATGATGATTTGATGTGTGGTATTAGTGGGATCTTGTTTGATTGTAGAGCTTATTACTGAGTAGTGCAGAATGTTATACCAGATTGACGCAGAGTCCTAAAATAGGAACGTGGTCTGTATCTGCTGTGTGGTGTGTTGGGCTGAGGTTGTATGGGTGGATTGATTGACTATGTTGGACTCTGGGACTTGTACTGTGATCCGCTCTGACATGATAACGTTATATGGTTCTTGTCTGGTGTGGGATGTATGGTTATCTGGTTTGTGGTGATCTGGGCTGATATTGTACAGTCTGCTATATATGGGTAGGCTGTGGGAATGTCTTTTTCTGTGATTGTCAGTCTGGAAGCTATGCAGAACACTTTTTTCTGATATATGTTGTTGGTCGTGTATGGTTCTTTGATTGTATGGTTTATTGGGCTTGTGTGCGTTGCTGCTGATATATCCTAGTGTTTTAGTATGGTATAGGTGGGTGGGGGTACTTTTAATCTTTGCGCCGTTTCGGTTTTGTCTGAAGGGGTGAATGTGGTTTAATTGCACACTAACTGGAAAAATAGCCCGATACGATAAATACAATATATACAATTATATTTTCAGCTTGCGTATATTTTTTGACAGTTTGCGCATATTATGCAGCATTCCAATAAATATTTGGTATAATTTTGCTAAAATTAAAGTGTATAAGCAAAGATACCACTTATACGAAAAAGGGAGGAATTAGATATGAAAAAAAAATGGACTATTTTTATTTTTGCATGTATTTTTAGTATTTTTTTCTTGCAAAAACCAGTCCAAGCAGAAGAGCTATCCCCAGAGTATCAAGAAGGATATGTTCAGAAAGGAGATGGATGTTACTATGTTGTCTCCTGGTGCAAAGGCTACGAAGAAAATGATAACCGTAGTATTTATGGTGAATTTTGTTTTCCTGACTCTTATCAGGAAGGAGAAACTTACCCTGTTGTAATTTTTTGTCACCAAAACATGGGATCTCATAAGAGTTTTAAAAATCCAGGATGGCTCCAAGATTTAGCAGCTCAAGGTTATATTGGATATTGCTTTGATTTTAGTGGTGGAACAGAAGCTCCAAATTGCTTAAGCACGGATTTAGATTATGAAGAATCTACAGATGAGACACAAGTAGCTAATCTGAATGCTCTAATATCTTTTGTAAAAGATCAACCATTCTGTGATTCAGAAAATATATATCTTCTGGGTGGAAGCCGTGGTGGTAAAGATGTAGCTTTAGCCGCTCCCTCTCACAATGAAGATATTGCAGGTATTATCTTGTTATATGCTGCACTTGCGGATGAAACTCTCATGGAAAAATCTACTGGTTATACCGGAGATGCGTTATTAATCCACGGCTTAAACGATCAGGCAGTTCCTTATACAGCTTCTATAGAGGCTTTAGAAACTCTGTACAATGAATCCAATTCAGAGCTTCTGCTTCTCTCAGGAAAAAAAGCAGTTCACAGTTTTGATGGTGTTCAACCTGATCTTAAGGCAATTGCAGTAGACAAGGTTTTAGAATTCCTAGACAGACATATTGAACTTTCAAAAAATACCAAATAAATAAAGAAAGAAGGAACAATTAATTATGAAACACACACATATTTTAACAATAACAGCTGCTATATTATCATTAACTATTACAAGTCCAGTATATGCAGAAAATACCGATACAACAATCCAGAATTTACTGGATTCATACACAGATATCATATCTGATATTCCATACATTGACGATGGAAATGAGAATCATATGTTGGATCTTTATGGTACTTCTAACATATCTGAGAATACACCAGTTGTCGTTGAAGTACATGGTGGCGGATTTATCGGCGGAAACAAAACTACAAATAAAGAACATTCTATTATTCTTGCCAACAATGGATTTGAGGTTGTTACTCCTGATTATGTGAAACTTCCAGATAATAGTTTTGTGGATGCTGTTCAGGATTTATTTGCTGCTTATCAGTGGGTAGCAGACCAAGCAGACACGTATCATTTTGACCTTAATAATATATTCTTAGATGGTGACAGTGCAGGAGGATATTATGTTTTACTTACGCAGGCAATCTGGAACTCACCAGAGCTACAGGAGTATTTTGGTGTAACTGTTCCTAATTATAATTTTTCTGCAATTATTACCTCTGCGCCGGAATATAACTTATACGATACACAGAAATTAATTGATAAAGATGGTAATGCAGTGGTTAAAGGACCTGCTGGTTATACCGCCTCCTCAATCGGAGCAAAGTATTTATATGATGATGATTTAATGAATCATCTGTATTTTGCCAATTATGTTGATCCTTCTATATTCGAGGGATGTTATGTTTGCAGTACACCATCAGATACTATGACACGCGAATCCACACTAGAATTTACTAATTGGTTAGATGAAGCTGATGTATCATTTACTTTTGCTGACTATGAAGATCAAGGAAGTGGATTAATGCACGTATTTAATATTGGACATCCAACCTTCCCAGAAAGTGTACAAGCCAATAATGATATGATAGCTTATATGCAGAGTTTGATAAAATAAGTTTTCCGTCCCCAAATAACGGAATCGGCTGCTGATTTTGCATATTGTAATCAAGAAAAGCATATGCTATAATTGCCGTAGGCAAAGAAGTAAATTAAATCCAAACGCAAGACAAAAGCCCTCAGAGATGCGACCTCTGGGGGCTTTCTTGCTCGTTGCGGTGAGCTAATCCGTTTAGGCTAGTTGCTGTTTATTTCTCACTGTCTAACCATTTGCAAATGTAGTAGGCAACTACACTTGCCGTAACAGAGAGAATAAAAGAAGTAATCAAATCCAAACGCCATCACCTCCTCTCTGTTGCGAGAGTGAGATTCAGCAACATTATTACTATATCATGCGTCCAGCACTATATAACGGACTAGGAATGCCATTTCTCATATTGATTCTTAGAACTGTATGTGCTATACTGCAACAGAAAGATGTAAAGTTATCCAACAAAGACACCTCCCCTCTGTTACCAGAGTATAGGAATAGCAACACGGATTTCCCCAGATATAGACAGTCTGGGGATTTCTTTATGCACAATTAAGACATCAGAACTGATCTTTATATTCCGGTTTCAGCTCCAAGTATTTTGCAAGATTTATTCCCTTATTAATTTCGACCACATAGGACGGTTGTATTCCTGCGGCTTTAATCACTGCTGCTGGGGATATTCCTGCTATCCTCATTTCATCTGCATAGAGTACACCAAAAAGATGTATCATAGTTGTTCTCTTTGCATTCTTAATCCCACTCATTTCACGTAACTTATTCCCAAGCTCAACAACTGTCATTTGTACCTTCCTCCCGATCATAAATATAAGCTGATTATAGCACAATTTGATATTATGGAGTATAAATTTGCATAAAAATGGCAGCAGAATACACACCTATAAAAACCAAATTTTATCGGGAAAATCACCCCTTTAACCCCCAGTAAATATAAGGGTTTCTGACTGCGGATTTCCGCAAAAATCAGTGTTTTTAGGCGTTTTAGACCGTTTTCGTCATATTGCACAATAAATTTGATGATCTGGAAGCGAAAAAATAGGGATGCAGCCCCGGTGTGAGGTTACATCCCTATGTTATGTTACTTAACTTTTACTTTGCACTTCTTGGTTACTTTACCAGACTTGATTGTAATTGTTGCAGTACCTTTTTTCTTGCCTTTTATAACACCTTTTTTCGAAACAGTAGCAATCTTCTTGTTTGAAGATTTATAGGTAACTTTATCTGCTTTTTCTGTGTAACTCAGCTTAGGCTTCAAAGTATAACGCTTGCCCTTTTTCACTGATACAGAAGATTTTACACCCTTGATAGCTGTTGTGCCCGGTACAACAATTGTATAGACAGCTTTTTGAGATCCTGACTTAACAGTAATCTTAACAGTTCCAGCAGCTACCGCTTTTACTTTACCCTTTTTATCTACTGTTGCTACTTTTTTATTGGATGTAGAGTATTTTACGTTCTTCCAAGATGAATCTGATTTAACTGATGTTGTTTTACCCTTCGTAACTGTTATGGTTGATGGTTTTGTTGGGGCTACAGTTGGAGCTGGAGTATTTGTTGGCTGTGATGCAACTGTTGGCTGTGGTGCCTTTGTTGGAGCTGGTGTAGGTGTACTTGCTGGAATTATTTTTGCAATACTCTGTTTTTCAAGCTCACCACATTTTGTACAAGTACGCTGTTTTTCACCTGCATTTGTCACCGTTGCTTCACGTACAACTTGCCATTCGCTCCATGAGTGTCCTGTTGCTGGTATTGTTTTCTGTTCTACTAATACTTCTTCACATACTGAACAGTGGCTTCCTTCTATCTTTCCTGGCTTCGTACAAGTTGCAGAAACCATTTTATCAATTACAATTTTGTGTCCTGTTGCTGGTATTTCTTCTACTTTATTATCGTTACATCTTGCACAAGTATATGTTCTTTCTCCATCTTCGGTACAAGTTGCTTCTTTTGTTATTATTCCACCATTCCAAGAATGACCCAATGCTGGAATTTCTTCGCTTTTAATATTATTACATCTAAAACATGTATAAATTTTTTCTCCACTATCTGTGCAAGTTGCTTTCGTTTTTATTACACCATTATTCCATTTGTGTCCTAAAGCGTCAATAATATCTCCAGAGCTTAAATATTTTCCACAATCTTTACAATAGGTATCGCCAGTATATCCTTCTTCATCACAAGTTGCTTCTTTTCTATACTTTACTTCAATATTATTATGCTCTAACATTGGAATAATATCTGTTTTATTTTTTGTTTTAAAATCTGTATTTTTAAACTCAACAATATATTGCGCTTTTCCATTCTCTGAACAAGTTGCTTCTTCAATAATATTTATTTTTGATTTTGCAACTTCAGTGTTTTCATTTCCGCACAAAGAACACACTTCTTTTGCAGTACATTGAGAATTATCCTTACTCCATTCATATGTTGGCTGGTTGTATACATGATTCTGTGATTTTGGCACAGATTTTGTTTCTGTATAGTCACACCCTTCTCTTTGGCACGAATATGTCGCAACTCCTTCAGAAATGCAAGTTGGCTCCAGTGTTATTATGCCACTATCTAAATCATGTCCCAGTGCAGGTATTACCGGAATACTGTCTAATTTTTGAGTACACATTTCATCAGTATATGCTTTTCCACCACAAGAATTGCAACTCCAATACTCTTCAAACCCTGATTTTAAACAAGTTGCTGGTTTAGTTATGTGATGTGCTACATAGTGAACCTCTTCTGTTAATGATCCCCATCTATCAGAATCATTGAATCCATTAATTTTTTTCCAATCAACTAACGTTCCTTCGTAATGAATTGCGTCAATATATATCTCCTCTGTATTTGATATGTAACGGAAAAAGCACCTTTTACCAATTTTTTCCAGTGTCAATGGAAGATAAATATTTTTCAATCCAGTGCAATTATAAAACGCCCTTTCTCCTAAATTAACAAGATTTTTTGACATTTTAACATATGTTAATTTCTTACAATTATAAAAAGCTCGCATCCCGATGTCTGTTATAGTATCTGGAATAGCAATCTTTTCCAAAGAACTACAACCTTCAAAGGCAGATCCATTTATTTTTATCACTCCATCTGGAATCGTAACTTTCTTAATGTTAACACAATTTTCAAAAGCACTCTGTCCTATTAGCTTTATAGAATTCCCAAAACTAACATTCTCTAGATTTTTAAAATCTTCAAAAGAACACATTCCAACACTTGTCACACCATTTTCGATTATTACACTTGAAATATTATTAGCATATGGAAACCATGGCGTATATTTCGCCCCATTATAATTTTCCATATCACCATTGCCGCTAATAACTAATGTATCATCCATTCCATCCTCATTAGAATCAACAATTTTCCATTTAATATTACTTTGATCGGTATCTTCAGTCACAGTATTCTTGTCATCAACAAATACCTGAGTTTCCGGATCTGTTTCATCTTCTAACTCTTCTTCGGCTACAAAATCTTCACTCTCACCATCTGAAAATCCAGTGAAATCCTCTGAGACTTGATCTATTTCCGGTACAGATTCTCTCACATCTTCAACAGATTCTTCAGTTACATCTTCTGTAATCTCTCCCCCATCAGAGAATCCATCTTCCAAAGCAACATCTTCTGCAGCGAACACATTACTAGGCATTCCCGAGAATGCTATTGCAGACGATAACAATACTGCTAAAATCCTTTTCTTCCTCATATCTCTTTTCCTCCTTAAAATAAAAGCACTACTCACCGGAATACACTTCAGGCAAGTAATGCTCTCTTCACGTTCAATTGCAACTGGCTACCATTTTACAGGCCCTATAGCTTTGCGCCGTAGCCTTTCGACTACTTTGCCTGATATTCGATTTTTGCTTGATTTTATAAGGAAAATTATACGCTTATAGTATAGGAAAGTCAACAAATATGTGGTACAGTTTGGGCTATCTTAATACAACATTTTCAAGTTGCACGTTCATTTTCTTACAGAGTTTCAGTAAGTCAGATTTCACCACATCTTCACCCTGATACTGTAAGTAATTATAGAAATAATTATATACATCATGCCCTCTCAAATAACATAATGGATCAGCTGCCAATCTTGCACGTAGTTTACCATATTCTTTCCATAACAAGGTATTCTTCTGTAAATATGACAACAGTATATTTTTTGCTTTCTTATATTTTTTCTCGTCTACCAGAACACCATTTTTGAAATCATATTTAAATATCTGCTCATGCTCTGGAATCACTGGAAGAGAATTTCGGGTAAATTCATAGTTCATAGACACAATTCCTTTTGCAGCAAAATAATCTATGTACTGAAGAAAAAATGACTGCATTTCTCCTAGAATCTTCTGTTGCTTATCTTCTGAATATTTTAAGTAAGAAAAAATGGTGTCAATATTCTGTTTCTGGAAATAATAATTTTCAAAAGAATATCCCTGAGTAATCTTTATATTATGCCGTTGCTCTGCTGACAATTTGACTCCTGTGTGCTTCAAACTATCATCATAATCTCGATCAACAATGAACATACACTTCTTTACTTCAGGAGATAGAACCTTATCTTCAGATATCCGCTTTAACGCATCAAGCACTGCCTTTTTACCTTTATATAAATCAGATACATTCTGCCCAGCAGATATAAATTTACAATAAGAGTTTTTTAAACGATCCACGTTACTATTGCTATAGAATTTTGCATCATCTGCAGCTTCTACAAAAGCAAAATAACGAAATTTTGGATCAGTTCTATATACATTAAATTCCATAACTAATCCGCTCGGCTCCTGACAACTGATTGCATCTTGAAAGATATTTTTTAATGAATCACCTAATGTAATCATACGTTTTCCTCTGGTAAGTAAACAATATTTTCCTGTAGTTCTTCTGAAGAAACCAAATATGGAGAATGTGTTGCTATTGTAATATTCTTCAGATTGCCCTTCATAAAGTCTTCCATTATCATCTTCTGCCAGACAATAGATAATGATAGTTCTGGTTCATCAATTAATACTGTAATATCATCCATCAAATATGCCACTGCAAGCAAGAATATGATTTTCTTTTCACCGGAAGAAATTTCATTCAGGTTAATTTCATTTGAAGCCATTTTCTGAATTGCAATAACTTTCTTTGATTTTCTCTCTTTAGTATAGAAACGGATTCCAGCCGGAGTTACCACAATATCCTTATCTGGGAAATACTCTTTCAAGCGTTTCTCAAATTTAACAATACGCCTACTCTTATTCTTTGGATTGATAAGCTTCTCCACCTCTTCCATGTAAAAATCAAAGCACATACCGTAATAGTCTTTATCTTCATCACTATCTGCAAATTCTATTCTTTCACTGCCATAGTATTTTGTAAAGTCAAATGGAAAATCTTCAGCAATTATTGGTTTAAAGTAATTGAATAAATTAAATCTAACTTGTTCGTCATTGTAAAATTTAGGAAGTAACTGTTCAACGCATTGTTGAGCATACCATTCTTTATCATCTTCATCATCATCATCATCAAAGAAAATAAACTCGTTGGTATCTATCAATTCTTCTATATTATCAACATTAAAGAATTGTTTTAATCCTTCAAGCAGTTCTATATAATTACTGCCATATCCTATACGACCTTCAGCAATATCACTACAAAAATATGCCATTTCTTCATTTATCTCTTTTGCAAAATTAAGATCGTAATATCTGTATGAAATAAGTTCATTTAAATTAAAGAGCTGTCCATTAATAAAATATTCAAGACAATGTTGTTGTTTGCTCAATATAACACTATTTTCGTCATCATGTTCTGGTAAAATACAAGTTGTAAAATCATTCAAACTCGTGTACATATATTTCCAAAAATCAAGAATTACTTTACCATCAACTCTAAAGAAATAATTAGGGATATTTAATCGCCTTCCACAGGAACGTAAATATGCTAAATTATATAAAAATTCTAATGGCATACCATTTTTCTTATATGCTTCACTTAAACGTGCATCTTCATCATGTTCCACCTTATTTTCTCCTAAATCCGATACCTCATTAAGCCAATGTAACGTTTTTGATCTGAATAATGGCACAAAGGTTTCATCAAATACTATTCCGGGAACCAAATTTAAGAAGAACATATTTTTGTTCTCTCGAGAATACCATTTAGAAACAGATAAGTTCTCATCTAACAACAAATTAAATATTTTACTATCTCTGAATATACATTTATCCTTTCCTAAATCATCTATCAAACCTTTTATCTCTTGTAAAAGAAGCGCGTCCACATAATATACACCAAATTTTCCTGTTCCATTCCCCTCGAATACTATTCTTTTAATAAACTCTGAGTCCACACCGTCCATATACAAATGATATACAAAATCATAATATAGCTTTTCTTGTTCCAAACCACTTAAAAAGGATTCTATCCAACCAGTAGAGTCTCTAAAAATATTCTTTTCTTTATATTCTTTTATAATGATCTCTTTACTCGGGAATAAATCCTCTCGACTAAACGTAATCTCTTTTGTCCCATTCTTTTTAGTTACAAAAGTAACATCCATACTTGAAAATGTGTACTTTGATAATGCAATATAATTATCATTAGATAAACATTCTACCATCTTCAAAATGGTAGTTTTTCCAACGCCATTAGCACCTACAAGAATATTGCACTTTCGGCTGAAATCCAATGATACATTATACTTGTAGAACAATCCATATATTTTGATTTTTTCTATTGTACTCATACGTTCTCCAATCCGCTTCATTGTATTTATAAACAATATTATACCAGTATTACTGCATGTATTCAAAACAATGTTTACAGATATTGTGGATATTCTATTGTAATCGGGTCTTGATACTCTGCCTGGATCAACCTTCCCAGGAATATTATATATCAGCCACACAGAGCCACGATAAATCAAAGGCGATACAGTATAAAAATCACCCCTTGCAAACCCTTTATTTTACTGGCTTCTCAGAGAGTCAAAATAAAATCAAAGGGTATCGAAAAAAGTCAATGTTTATAATGGTTTACGGACTATGAGACATGAAATTTTGTGCAATTTTTGTTATTTATTTAACAATCTAATTTTGCACAAACCCTTTAAAAATAAGGATTTATACGATACCATGGTCGATACCTTGAAACACTTGCAAGTACATGCAATCCCTTATAAATACTGCTATCTCAGCACTTCAAAATGTGATTATATTGTTATTTTTTTAACAATATATATTTAAAGGGGAGGGGGGTACTTATAAACTCTGGAATTTTTACATGCCCCGGTCAAATACATGGCGGTATATACCGCAGAAATTATTTTCCAATCTGGTAGCAGGGCGAAAAAAAGAGAGACCATTTCTGATCCCTCTTCATTCATATCTTATGAATAGAACGTTAATGATACAACTTTTCCATTTGTTACTTTAAGAGTCACCATAAGACCATTTAATTTCTTACAGCATTTCAAAGCTTCATATTTTTTTGCAGGTATTCTACCATATTCATCTGTCCAATAATATTTGGTCTTAGATGTTAATTTGAACGTCTTCTTACCGTACTTCACAAAGTTTTTCTTGTTAAATTTCAATGATGCTTTGTTGCTCTTCATAAATGAGCCATAAAATGTAATAGACTTACTGGTGTATTTCACTTTTTTAGTTCCAGGCTGCCAGGAACCATATTTCTTACCGCCCTTTGTACGGTTAAGCACAGTTCCATAATAATAAGTGCCCTTCTTTGATGCAGCTTGTACTTGCTCTATATTGGAGCAACTAAATATGATTCCAACTACAAGCACTGCGAGGATAAATTTACTGAATCTTTCTTTCCATGTTGATTTCTTCATCTGCTTCAGCCTCCTTTTAAGGTACTTCGTTTGCATGTATCATCAGCCCTGTTGAAAGGACTTTTATAAGATTTATATTACGTCCGGTCAATACAGAAGTCAATCCATCAAAAGCGAAAAAATAGGGCAATTACACAGTTTCCTGTATAACTACCCTATCATTATTCTATATCCCTGTTCCAACGCTCCGGTAACATCAAAATCCCATAACACATTTTCAAAAAATCCATAAAAGAGAGTGCGCATATAGTCTTGGATCATACATCATGGATCATACATACGACCCATATAATTTATGACCCCATATATCCTTAAGCCTAGCATAATGAAATATAACCTTTAAAGTTTCTAATCCAAAAGCTTCCAATTCAGGCATATGTAAACTCTATTTTGTGGATTTTGTGTGAGATTGGCAAGTAAAAAGCCAAGCCGTGTGAGCCTGACTCTATTTTGTGTGGTTATGTATTGAGTATGTTAATCCTGATCGGATGATGGATGGTCTGTGATTGATTGGTCTGTGGTTGCTGCAACCTCTTATTGCGTGGTGAATTAGTGGTGGATCTCTTTCTGGATATTATAGTATAGAGTTGGTAAGTTAGATAAAATTGTAAAAAAAAGCAGCTCGCGAGACTGCTTATAAAAACTAAATACGTTTTTTATGGCTCAAAGTCCATTACAGTTAAAACATTAAATCTCTTACAAGAAGCTAAACACTTTGCAGTGATATGTAAACATATATGCAGTTGGGATATCTCCTCTTCTATATACAGAATATCATATTGTACAAAAATAGGCAATTATTTTTATATAATAATAACAAAATAAATATGATCTGTTTCCATTTATTGTCAATATATTACAATTTTGCTATAATATACATATTTAATTGAACTTATACTTTTATATGCGAAAGAAGGATATATATGACTAAACCTAAGAATACAGATGCTCTAATGAAACATTTACGAAATGAATGTAATATAGAAATTCATGGAAGTAAACAGAAAAAACAATTGATAAGCTATGGATATTACCACGGATACAAGGGATATCGTTTTTTTAAAAAGAAAAGCACTAGAATTCCATTTACCAATTTTAGCGAAATTGTTGCAGTAATTGAATATGATAATAACCTAAAAGCTGCGTTATACCCTGAATTAATGTTTATTGAAACTGCTCTAAAAAATATTGTATGTAATGCATCTGTAGATGGACTTAAATATAGTACGTTTGATTATATTTACAAAGAACGTATGAATGACGATACAACAAACTCAAATCTACAATTAAATCGTTTACGCTTGCGAAATAAAATATATAGTAGATTATCTGATACATATAAGCATGAAGAAACCAATGATAATAAAATGGTTAGACATTTTTATAATAGAGGACAAGATGCTCCAATATGGGTGATTTTTGAAATACTTTATTTGTCCGAATTGGGAAATTTTTGCTTCTGTCTAAATAAAAATACTCGAATAAAAATATTGAAGCAATTAAAAATGTATGATACTTCAATAGATACAAATGGAAATTTATTATCTTCTACCATTTTCGCTTTGAAGTCTTTGCGAAATAGTGTTGCTCATAACAATATTATTTTTGACGCACGCTTCAAAGATCGAAAAGTCTCAACTATTTTAAAAAGATGGACAGAAAATGAGACAGGAATTAATAATATTACATTATATTCATTAATTGATTATATAATTGTTATATGCTGTATTCTTAAAAGAATTTCATTTAGTAAGGAGCGTTCAAAAACATTACTACGAAAATATGCGGAAGAGACGAAAAAATTACAAAATAATGTAACACCAGAAATATATAACATAATTATACAACAAAATGTTCCAGAAAAAATACAGGGATTAAAAGAATATATAAATCGTTAAAAATATCTTGCATATTTTTCTATTTGGTGTATAATATAAATATGGATTGAGGTGTATGTTTTCGGACTGCACTGGGGGAGTCACTCTGTGGCTCTCCATTTTTGTTTTATATAAACTTTTAAAAGCCCAGGCACTCGCCCAGGCTTTTATAGTGTGTTACTCTTCTATAGTTTGTTTCGGATTGGACATAAGCTCCTTCAGCTCATCAATTGTGTAACCGTTGGAATCCATGAGATCTGCAAGAGCTGTAAGCTGCGCTGCACGTTCGGCTTTCTTCCGCTCTGCATCCATGTCTTTAGGAATCACCTTGCAAACAATTTCTCCTGTTTCCGGATCAGTATGCACAGAGAAGTCATTTTCTCTAAAAATTCGTTTCATCCACAAATACTCTTCAGAATGTTGCTTTTTCTTATGTACAAGTGGCTTACTTGTAATCCAGGGTGTCTTGGACGGTACTGCAAATACACAGCCCTGTAATTCCTCATTTTGTTCCACAATATCTCCCTCTCAATCTGTTATCTCAACTTTCCAGTTCATCATAGCTTCATACACACTGTATGGAATCTTGTCCTTGTATCTCTTCGCAGTGTCCTTGATATATTGTTCCTTATACTCTTTATACTTCTGAAATGCTTCTTCCGGTGTTTTGAAAGTACCAAGTTTAATACTCTTTTGATTTACCATAAAAGCAGCCCTATAATGTACGATTCCGCAAGCATTACTTTTTTCCGCATGTACACCTAATGGATATTTACCACGATTAGCTTTACCATTCGTAAATAATGTATTAATAAATTCAGGAACGATACAGCAATTATCAGGTCCATATTCTTTATTACCCTTTACTAAAATATCCTTGTCCAAATTTAAGGAACTATCACCACAATTATGACTCTCATACCATTCTTTAAAATTACTGAAGTTCTTCCATTCCTCGCATACTGTACAGCATTTATACGTCTTCTGTCTGTTTTGGATTTTCTCATTATAGCAGCGGTTCAGCATGGCTCTCCACTTCTTATAAACTGTTGTGTTACTCATGGCCTTTTCATTTGAACAACCAATATATCCAACACAACAAACAGTAGGTGTAAAATTCTCAGCTTCCCATCCACTAGGTTTATATTTCTTGTTTTCTGTTATATCTGCAATATCTTTCTCAGATACTTTTCCAGTAAGATCAAACACTTTTTGTACAGCCTCATATTCTTTCTGATTCAGCGGATATAAATTTCTGTAATAGTTATCTTCAATAGCATTATCATAGTGCCAAATATATGTGTTATTATGCCAGTCAGTATTTACAACAAAAGCTTTCACGACTGCAACATCTGCATACACTTTTTCCTCTTCGAAAATCCACTTGTTTCTACGGAACACATTTTTCTTCAGTATGTAATATAATCGTTTCGTAATTTCGTCATATTGTCCTTGTACAAGCCGATACTGTTTATTCTCTAACTGTATTATTCTTCCATAATTTGACAGCCATATATCCTGATAATCATTCTGTTTTATGAAAGTTTCATCCGTTCCAAGTAATGTAATATCAAGCCCAGTTTTAGACAAATCAAGTTCTCTCTTAGAATTGATTGTTTTATATTGCCGTTCATATTTTGGAGCTGGAATATCTGGTTTTGGCGGTACTCCATACAATTTCTCATTACGTTTCTTGATCTTATTCTTTTTGTTTATTGCGTTTGTACATTCTTTGCATTCTGAACGTGGTACAACCTTTCCAGATTCATATTTTCTGGTAAAGAAACTGCTTATCGGTAATGTCCTTCCGCATTTCGTACACAATTTTGTCTCTGGGGCAGCAGCCTTTTCCCCAATATTTTTTTCATCTTCCGTCTTATCTGTAACTGTCTTATCATCTAACATAAGTCTCCTTTCGTTCTAAGCAAAAAAGACAGTCATATCTTGACTGCCCTTCTGCCCTGGCTTTATTTATGAGTGCTGCCAGGTGGCACTAATACATAATATAAAAACACATGCCCCATTAAGGGCTTGCGATTTCTTACTTTATAATGGAGTAGAAACAATCGACACCCTTTCAAGCCTTTTTCACATATTCAATTTTTCTAAACAGTGGCTCTATCTCTTTCAGCTGATAGTCCACCTTTTTATTTCCTGCATCTGTCTCTTGAATGTACAGCACTGTTCCCAGTACACCGATCACAGAATACAGCTTACCGGAGTCTGATACGATTTCGCCCCGGCGTATTACATTTTTATCCATATCTGGTCTGATTCCTTTCTGAAATTGTCCCATAAAATCCAAGTTTTATAGTTTGCTCTATAGTAATGCTTTAAAACGCATTATACGGCTCAAATTTCGATTTTAATTCTATTAGTGGGGAAATTGTTGTCTGAAATGAAATAAACGAAATTTAGCCCATACACAGCGTTATTTACTGTGCATAGGCTAATAAAAGAGGATGACACATATTTGTGCTCATAAATGAACACAAAAATAAGCCCACGAGTAACACATCAAAAACTCATGGACTTATTCAGGTATTCATATTTAATTTTAAACAAAAAAAATAACCACAGATAAAATCTCTGTGATTTTGTGAATTTTCTGTGAAATCTTATTAAATTTACCACATTTGCAGGCTCATCCTCCTATAAATATATTTTGTCACTTATAAGAAATGATTACCTTTTTTTACTTTTGATTGCCTTTTTGATTACCTTTCTATTTTTCATTAAAACAGAAAGTCCGCAAACCCTTGATTTTACTGCATTAATCGGGGCAACAGGATTTGAACCTGCGACCTCACGGCCCCCAG
>ENA-OPCN01001000-OPCN01001000.1-human-gut-metagenome-genome-assembly--contig:-NODE-1000-length-21528-cov-1.757137_pt1 | contig 21528 bp, 22 predicted proteins | sample MGYA00241567_ERZ501485 | MGnify/ENA primary metagenome ERZ501485 (study PRJEB25962, sample SAMEA2042579) | human gut metagenome | biome: human gut; feature: human-associated habitat; material: faeces...
GGTTTTTATGATGACCATGTAAAAATTTATCAGGGAGTTACGCTTGGAGCGTTATCCACTAAACGCGGTCAGCTTCTTAAGGGCGAAAAGAGACACCCAACAATCGGAAACAACGTAACAATTTACTCCGGAACCTCGGTACTTGGCGGCGATACCGTCATTGGCGACGGTGTTACAATTGGCGGTAATGCATTTATTGTTAAATCGGTTTCCGCTGGCATGAAAGTAAATGTGAAAAATCCGGAATTGCAGTACAGCAGAGATTCGAGAAGTGAGTTAGAGCAGGATGGATTCTGGGATTGGGTGATTTAGGATTATCCATTGCATAAATTTACAAATGTACGCTTGTTTTTTTGAAAATTCAGGCGTATAATAATACGGTATGAATAACAGACATAGTATTTAGCTACGCTCTGAAATGGAGGTTATGATGAAAGTATTAGTTATTAACTGCGGAAGTTCTTCACTGAAATATCAGTTGATTGACTCCGAAACAGAGGTTGCATTGGCAGTGGGCCTTTGCGAAAGAATTGGAATTGACGGACGTTTGAACCACACACCAAATGGTGGAGAAAAAGTTGTGATTGAGCAGGCTATGCCGGATCACGAAGTAGCAATCCGCATGGTATTGGATGCTTTGACGAATGAAAATTATGGTGTCATCAAAAACTTAGATGAAATTGACGCCATTGGTCATCGTTTGGTACATGGTGGTGAGAAATTTACAAAATCCGTTATTATAGATGACGAAGTAATCGCCGGTGTTGAAGAATGCAGTCCTTTGGCACCATTACATAATCCGGCAAATTTAATCGGTGTCCGCGCTTGTCAGGCAATTATGCCGGGCGTGCCAAACATCGGTGTATTTGATACCGCCTTTCATCAGACTATGGAACCGGTTGCTTATATGTACGGTCTTCCATATGAGTATTATGACAAATACAAAGCGACTAATCTGGCATCTGCCGGAGAAACGATTCACTTGTATGCAATCTGGGCTGTTGACGATGGCCAAAAGGGAAATCAAATTGCTTTTGATGGCAATGGTGGAACAACAGATGCTACTACGTTGACAGTTTATGAGGGTCATACAATTACTTTGCCAGGATTCGAGACAACTCGTGATGGAAGAGTATTCCTTGGTTGGTCCACCATTCAGGGGGCGACAGAACCGGAATACAAAGCCGGTGATGTGATTTCGGATTTAGAGGAAAGCATTACTTTATATGCTGTATGGGGTACTGCCGGTGATACGAGTTACACAATCACCACAAAGACTCAAAAAGCAGACGAAACATATGAAGTAACGGTTGCTACCGGCTCTGCTGTACAGGGTACTAACCTCGAACTGGAAGCAAATTATGACTTCCATGTACCGGACGGCTATCATGTAAATCCGGATTCTGTTTTGAAACACAAAGTAGAAGATGGTGCTGCATTTATGATTATCTTAGACCGCGACTACGGTAAAGTAAGATTCCATCAGAATTATGCAGGAGCACCGGACTTTACGGAAAGCGAAGATACCTTTATTTGGGGTTCCAAAGCAGTGTTGAATATGAGAATGCCGGAACGTGTTGGTTATACTTTCGTTGGTTGGGCCGAAGAGCCTGATGGTACAGATAGTGATATTGTAACGGAGGTTACTATGGGCGTGAATGGTGCAGATGTATATGCTGTATGGAAGAAACAAAGTATTCCTACTAACCCAGATGGCGGGGGGGATAATATTACCCCAGCTCCAAACCCAACACCTAGTCCAAACCCAACGCCTGGTCCAAATCCAGACCCATCACCGACTCTGACGCCATCGTCCAATCCATCAAAACCGATTGTCACAAAGGCTAAGACGGGGACAAAAGGCAAGGTAGTATACCAGGTTAGCGGTAAAAGTGCTTTCGTTAAAAAGGTTACAAGCAAAAAGCTGAAAAAGGTAACGATTCAGAAAACAGTAACTATTAACGGCAAAAAGTACAAAGTAACCGCAATCGCTAAAAACGCCTTTAAGGGCTGCAAGAAACTGAAAACAATTACCATTAAGAGCGTTTCCTTGAAAAAGGTTGGAAAGAACGCGATTAAGGGCATCAACAAAAAGGCTAAGATTAAAGTGCCTAAGAAGTATTTGAAAAAATACAAGAAACTGTTCACAAAGAAAACCGGATTCATTAAGACGATGAAAGTCAGAAAATAAAATCTGGAATAGAAAAGAGGGGGCAAATGCTCCCTCTTATTTTTTTGTCAAGAAATATGGTTTTAATGTTTTCTCTTAAAAAAACATTGACAGATTGATATAAGTACCATAAAATAATAGTGTGAATTGCAATGTATATTATACATTTTCAACAAAAGAGCGATATAAGAACAATATTAAATAAAAAGGGATAAGAAAATGGATAATGCTAATAATAGTGAAAGTGCCAAGATTATTGGATTTCATGGAACAGACGCCAAAAGTTGTAAAAATATACTAAGAAAAGGCGGAAACTTTTATATCAGCAATCGAGAAGATGAATGGGCTGGAACCGGAGTGTATTTTTTTATTGAAGAGACGGGATACCAAATGCAAGCATATGAAAATGCTTATAATTGGAGTAAGAAAGTAAAAAAAGTGGAACCAAATAATGTAAGAGTCATTCAGGCTAATATGTCTATTGACTCAAATCGAATTTTTGATTTAAGAAAACGCGAAGCGAAAAAATTATTTCATACTTATAGAAATTTGGCTCATAAAAAACTTTCTGAATCAGCTCAAAACGAGAACCGTGATATAAAGAAAACGAAAGGAAATGGAAGAGTAATTGATTGTAAAACAATTAACAAAATTTGTGCTAAATTAAAATTTCAGGCGGTGATTGTTCAACAATATATAAACTTTACTAAATATGATTATGATAATTGTTATAATTATCCGTCAAGTATTCCTAATTGCAGTGTATTGAGTTTAAGAAACCAAACCTATATAACAGACAAAAAGGAAGTAAAAAAGGAGGATGTTAATAATGGATTATGAAGCATTAGAAAAAGGAATTTTAGAACTTATAGAGGAATTAAAAAATACTCCCGGAAAAGAATTATTAACTGAGTATGTTGAAGCGGGATTAGAACTTGAACCATTAGAGAAAGATTCTTTTAATGAACCATTAGATTCTTTGTTCGAAGAAGAATGTTATAATCCAGAAATGGAAGTTTGTTATCCTAATGACCTTTGGTGTGATTCTTGTGATTTTGTAAGAAAGGCTGCGTAAAAATGAGTGAGTTAGTACAAAGTAAATTGAAATTCAAAAATCCTATTATAGAAAATGTTCATTTTCAGAGAAACCTAGACTATGATGATATGAAAGAAGTTGTTGGTTTTGTACCTAGTGCAGAAATGAATGTGAAGATACTAGAAGGAAGTATGGCTACTGCTACGCTTACTTTTTCTATTGGGGAGAAGGCAACAAATCCATATTTTACTTTTTCGGCGGTGGCATCTGCTGATTTTAAATGGGAAAATATGGAAGATGAAGCCGCAAGAAAACAATTGCGTATTAGCGGGGCTTCTGTTTTAATATCTTATATTCGCCCTGTGCTTTCTAGTATGACAGCGCAGTCCGGATTATTGCCTTACCAATTGCCATTTATCGACTTTTCTCGTTTTGAATAATATTATTAGACAGAAAAAGATATGACTGTTTTTGATAACCGCATAACTTCTACAGACATATTAATACTATACTAAAAACAACAGGAGTCCGGTAGTAATTAACTGCCGTACAACTGAATCGCTTTAAGAAAGGAGATTATTTATGAAAGCAAGAAAAAGAAATATTATATCCTTTGCTATCTGCGCATTGTTTGTTGCCGGCCTATTAGCCGGTTCTTGTTATATTAAAGAGGGAAAACAGAATGCGGTAGTGCCGGTAAGCGGACACGAAAGTACAGAGCAAGGGAGTGTTATATGGTCGTACGAAACAGAAGCGGGGAACAGCAAAAGTCCCGCTCTTAATGTCAGAATTGATAGTGTTTATCAAGATGGTAAACCATCAAAAAAGATAACAGAAAACATTGTGATTCCCGACAAAGTGCCGGAGTGTGATGAGGATGGTAATATTATCGCTTATCACAAAGTAGAATCAATAGGGAAATTAAAAGTATCTGATGAAGATTCATTCTTTTATGCGTCCAATGGCTCCTTCAACGTCACCAGTTCAGGCATTGTCGTTGACGCCACGGCTTGTACGGGGCTGAAAACGGTTAATGATTGGGCGTTTAGTGCGGATGGATATGGAAGCGAAATGGATGGATATGGTGGACGCGTAGATATTTATTTACCTGATTCACTAGAAAAAATAGGAACAAATTGTTTTTATCGTAATTTTATCTATTGTAACTCTCCAAACATTACATTGGACGGAACAGATAATACGTCTAGTAGTTTTGCTCTTTGTGGTCCGGTAACTACTCCGGAAAATTCCTTACAGACAACATATAAAGCAAAGTACAGAACCAACATCCCGGCTATCTTAAAAGACCCGGACAAGTTCCCTTACATCGGTGCAGCCGCAAAAGAAGTTACGCTTCATGCAGATGCTCCGGATGGCGGTGAAATAAACCGCGGGGGCAGTGGTTTGAAATATGACTCGGTATATGTGTTTGAAGGAAAGGAAGATGAAAAAAGCCGCAGTTTCGGCAACATCCATCCACCGAAAAAAGACCACTATGTATTTGAAGGATATTTTGAGAAAAACACTCAGATTTTCGACAAAGACGGCGTTTTATTGAAAGTTCCGGATGGAACGGACGTATACGCCAAATGGACACCGGAAGTTTATCAGGTTTCTTTCCGAAACAATCAGAATACCAACGTGCAGAACGAAGAACATTCCTATCAGGAAGTTTTTTCACCAAATCTGCCGGATGACTTTTATCCGACTATTGGATATAAACTGATTCGTTGGGAGAAATATTCAATGAATACAAACGGAGAAGCAGTAGGAGAACCGGAGAAGTTAGAACCGGGAACCACCATGACGGTGGATTGCAACTCTATTTTCAAGGCAATTCTGGAACCAATCACCTATACAGTATCCTTTGATGCTAACGGAGGAGAGGCAAAAGATGCTGAACTGCCAAACACGTTCGACAAGGATTATTCCTTAACAACGGCATCCCGATACGGTTATACCTTTGACGGATGGTACACGGCAAAAACCGGTGGAACAAAAGTAACGGAAGATACACAGATGACCCGCGCGGAAAACCATACGCTCTATGCGCATTGGACGGCAAGAACCCACAAAGTAGTATTCGATGGGAACGGCGCCACTTCCGGCAGCATGGATGACTTGGATGTGACCTATGACACAAAAGCCAATCCAACCTGCCGTTTTGAGAAGACCGGCTATTCCTTTACCGGATGGTCGTATGCGAAAGACGGAGATGTAGTGGATGATTTAAGCGGAAAGGTAGATACCGTAATTGTATACGCTATCTGGAAACCAAACACGTACAAAGTAACGTTTGTGACGAATTCACAGTCGAAAACAGAGTACGAGTTTACTTATGATGCATGGGAAGACTTCCCATATCTGTATTCCAAATTTTATGACTTTGCCGGATGGGTAACAGACCGGACAAAAACGATTCCGGTAACGGAACGTGAAACGGCTGTAATCAACTACAGTTCCGGAAAGAATAAGTGGGATATTGCAAAAGACACCACGCTTTATGCCGCATGGTACAAAAAGCCATCGGTAACATTCAGTACAAAATACAGTGACACAACTGCTTTCCTTGGCGACCGTGAGTTAAACAAGACAAATGAAGTAACGTATGAGTATGGCGAAAAAATCAGTTCACTGATTATGAAGTGCAATACAAACCGTTATATTCAGAGCTACCGCGTAGAAACAGCAGACGGAACAGAAGTAAATGCCGGGACTTGTGAAGATAAGAGTTCGACCGTAACCATTCCTTTTCCGTCCAATTATGCATTGAAGAACAATTTAAAAGTCTATGTGGAAGCAGCAAACCGCACTTATGGTATCACTTATGATGCCCTTGGCGGTGAGTTTATCGGTGAATATCCGAAAACTTATTCCTATGGTGATGAATTTGACCTGCCGACCAATGTAAAGAAAGCCGGATTGTATGTCTGTGGATGGCGTAATACCTTGAATAACAAGGTGATGACCAAAATAGAAGCAACGACCTCCGGAGAACTTTCCCTGCAGGCAATTTATGAAAGTGCTGTTTATTATGTAACAACTGATTTAGATGGCGGAACGCTTCCGGATGGAGTAACAATGCCGACTGAGTATAAGTACAAACAGAATAACATTGTACTACCGCAGGATGTCACAAAGCAGGGATATTCTTTTGCCGGATGGTATTGCGAGGAATTGGATGCTGGCGTTTATCTTATTGATACGACAAAGGCAATGGATTATCATTTAAAAGCATTATGGAATTCAAATAATAGTACAATGGATATTTCTCAAACAGTAGAAATTGATGGTACAGAAAAAGAAATTCCATATGTCGAAGCACCAATGGTAAGCAATCAATGGTATTACAACCAGCTCACAGATGTGGAAAAGAAAATCTATACATCAATTTATAATTATTATAAATTTGATATGAGCAAAGGAAAGTGCCAAACAGAAAAAACAATTCTTTGCGCAACAGACAAAATTACTCTTGCGAATATGTATCAAGCGAGTGAGGCTGTTTGTTTGGATTATCCTTCCATTTATTGGATTCGTAACTTTTGGCATTCAGATATAGAAGAAAAGGATGGAAAGTATATAAGCAGTATTTATCCGGTATTTTCTTATAATGAAACTGCATTTAAAGCAGATGCATTAGAATATCAGGGATTCTTTAATAGTATTATTAAAGACCTTGATTCTGCCGGTATTAAGCAGGCTTCTATTCGAAAAAAAGTTCAGTTAATTCATGATTATATAGTGAAAACTTATAGTTATCGAAATGAAACAAATATATTAAGTGCCAATACGTCAAATGAGACTCGGTCAATCGGCTATATGATGTCTCATAAAGAGGGCTGTTGTGAATCATATGCAAAGATGTTAAAAGTGCTTTTTGATTATTACAATATTATTTCCACAACAGTTCATAGCAAGGACCATCGGTGGAATGAAGTTCAAATTAATGGAAAATGGTATTTGTTAGATGCTACGTGGGATGATGTTGAACCAATTTCATATAATTATTTTTTGAAAGGTTCAAAATCAGTAACGGATGAGCACCATGTAATTCGAAATTCTTATTTTTGCGATAAAGATGGTGACATAACTGATTATGGCTATTATGTAGCACCTCCGCTTTCTGCGGAAGATTATGTAGAGCCGGTTATCCCGACTCCAAATAGTAATAACAATGGTACGAACAACACAATTGCTCCGAAAAAGGACAAAGCTATTACTTCTGTAACAAAAGGAAAAGTGGTATATGCTATTTCCGGAAAGTATGCGGTTGTTAAGAAATGTACATCGAAGAAAGTGAAAAGCGTTACCATCTTGAATAAAGTAAAGATTGGCAAAAAGACGTATACCGTTACTTCGATTGCGAAAAATGCTTTCAAAGGCTGCAAGAAGCTGAAGAAAGTAACCATTAAGGCAGCAAAGCTGAAGAGCATCGGGAAGAATGCTTTCAAAGGAATTTATAAGAAAGCTACATTCAAGGTGGCAAAGAAGCAGTTAAAGAAGTACAAAAAGCTGATTCAGAAGAAAAAGACCGGATTTGTGAAAACAATGAAAGTAAAGAAATGATAAGAGAGGGGACGATAAGTTCCCTCTTTTTTTTCTTTGTTGATTTTACTCTAATTTTGTTGTATAATATAGAAAAAATAATATTATCCCATTGATTTAAATATAAAATTACAAATTTTGCACTTTTTGTATTGTATATTTGCAATATGAAAGGAGTTTTTCTATGTTTAAATTATTTAAGGGAAAAAAAGATAAAACGAAAGGAGATGATGGTATGCAAGCTGTTTTAGCCCAAAGTAATATAAAATTAAAAATGGAATTATTAAAAACAAGAGCCAGTAAAGTGTTAAAGGATGAAAATTTAAGACATTTACCAAATGAACATGATATCAAAAAATGTTCAGAAAACACAAAACTCTTACATATCCATCAGCAAAAAACTATTAAGTGAGAAAGAAGGTTAATTTATGAATTTTGAAAGAGGGCAAATTTATTATATACATTTTCCTTATACCTTTGATGTAAACTTTCCAAGGGGGAAAAGGAAATTTGTAGTAGTATTACAAGAGGGTGCAATTTTTGAAAATTATGATGCCGTTACAGTTCTTCTGATAACGTCAGACCCGGAAAGCAAAGATTTTGAAACAAATGTTACTATTGAGTTAGGAACAACGAAATTAGAGAAAGAATCATACATAATATGCGCACAACCATATACTATTTTGAAATCATTATTTAAAAGACAGGGAGTTTGGTGCGCAGGAAAATTATCAAAAGAAGTATTAGATGATGTTGATACAAGATTATATATGGGCTTGTGTATGGGACTACAAGATGACATAGATGAATTACCTGAAAGCAATTCGGAAGAAGAATCTGCTTAAAAAATGAAAAATTATCAATATGTTCGTTTAGGAAGGCTTGAAAATATTTCAGGTCTTCCTTTTTATTATAAGTAATTTAAGAAAAAAAACACCACCTACATCGCATTCGCGGGTTCAGTGGTTCAATATCATTGTACGAAAAACTTAGCATAATGTCAATGAATCCTCTGTTTAATTTCAATTTTTCTTTTTGTGCAGACATATTAAAAATATAGAATTTTGGAAGGAGAAATGATATGTCAAGTAAATATGTAGAATTAAAGGAATCAGTTTTAGAAGAACCAAACAATTTTTATTATAAGCAATTAACAAAAATTGAGAAACAAATTTATACAACATTATATCATACATATTGCTTTGATATAGAAAATGTGGTATGTAATACAGAATCAATTATACTTGTGAGCAAGGATTGTATGACAATAGAAAATCTTTATCGGGCGAGCATTACTTTGTCCCTTGAACATCCTGAAATTTTTTGGGCAGAATTTCAAGGGCTTTTAAGTAAACAAGAAGATGGAAAATATATGATAGAAGTGCATGTAGATGAATTATATAATCCTGTTATTTTTAATGCTGATGCACTCGAATACAAAAGAAGTTATAATGAAATACTTGAAAAATTGAAATATATTGAACCTTATCCGGCGCAATACAAAATTTACGCTATTACTGTATTTATATTAAGAACATTTGTATATCGAAGTTGGAGTTATATTGATAAAGCAAAGGACATAGGCGAAACTCAAAATGTTGGATATGTTCTATCTCATAAAGAAGGCTGCTGCGCCGGGATAGCGAGTTTAATTAAAGTTTTGTGTAATCATTATGAAATCCCATGTGTTATTGTTTGTAGCGAAGACCATATGTGGAATGAAGTTCAAATCAATGGCAAATGGTATTTATTGGACGCAACTCCATTTGAATTAGGAAAGAAAAAGAAGCTTCTTCATTTTTTACAGGGTGAAGAGACGATACAAAATAAATATACTATAGAAAAATTATGCTATGATACCACTTCTGCATCAAAGAAAGAGATATTTAATGAATATCCTAATATAGCAAAAAGAAATTTCCCTTGCTGGATAAAAAAAATGGTGTATCAAAGCCGGTAATTTATCAAGAAAACGGAAAATATTTTCTTGCTCAATTTGTCATTCCTAGCTTTTGGGAAAAAAATTCTTTAGGTGAATATTATATCTTTAGACCTCGTCAATGGGAAGTTGTGGATTTGCAAACAAGAGAGTTAATATCAAAACGAGCGACTTTACAGCATGAATTTTCTGATGCACCATATGATAAAAAATATAAAGTTCTTGGTAAAGGTGGCTGTTTTACATTTTCTGAAAAGCCGCATCAATATGATGAAAATACATTAGCTATTTTAGATATGGTTATTGATAAATTGCTTGTTACAGGAAAACTAGACATGATAGGATATAAAGCATATTTACAGCGAGTTTTGCAAGGAGAGCCAAGCAGCGTTCACAAACTTTATTTAGATTTAAGTGTTCCAATTGAATAATATTGTAAGAAAAGAGAGCTAAACTATTGTGCTTTAGCTCTTTTTTTAGTATAAAATTCAGTATTTTTGGCATCATAAGAATATTTTCATAATAGGAGATATCAATATGAACACCGAAATAATACAAAAATTGGAACTGGCTAAAAGCCTAATTCAAATTATAGAAACCATGGCCGCGCAAGGAGAAGACTATTTTTTGATAAAAAAGACATACAATCATTTAATTGGCAAATATAGCCTGCCTCTTCCCGGAATTCAATATATTAGCAATACAGAGTTTAAATATGTAATAGCGAAAAAGAGCGATAAATGAGAAATTTAAGTTCTATACAGAAATATGGGCTTTTTCTTGTATTTATTCAATAAATAGGCTATACTTATAATATATAAAAATTATGGAGAACAAATATGGAAAATTGGATTGTATATAATAAGGAATATGCTGATTTACAGCAAATAGCAGAACATTTTAAACTTAATTTAAAGGAACTACAGAAAAATATTGAGATTACTCCCCGAAAGAACGAAAAAAACCTTACCAGTATTATAAAGAAAATGCGTAAGTATGATTCCTCATATCAAGGAGAGGTGTTGACGATACAACAAATTATGGATATGTCAGGGCTATCAAAGAGTATTATAGAAAAAAGACTTGCTCGAAAATGGCCAGTAAGTCGAATTATTGATACACCAATTCGCTCTATGGAAAAGACAGAATCTTTTACTGTGGATGGGAAAGAGTATGATAGTTTACAAAAGGCTGCTAAAGATTATAATATGCCGACTAGCACACTTTTATATCGTGTTAGGAAAAAAGGATTAACTCCGGAGCAGGCAATTCACATGGAGAAATATAATAAAAGCAAAAAGCTTTGAGCTATCTCAGCCCAAAGCCTTTTTTTATTTAGATTCCAGTATCTTTTGTTGTGTTGCTGCAATTTTCTCCATCGCCTCGCCCATTTTTAGGATTGCTTGGTTTGTTTCTGACTGATGAGTAAGTACATCATTTATATATGCGTTTTGCAATTGGTCGCCCAATTTGACTTTTTCTTTTACCTTGTAGAAAATATCCACTACATACTGCGGGTCTAAAACATCATATATATTGTATTCTTCACTTCCAACGGAGAAACAAATAGTCGCATAATTATATTGCCGGCTGGAAGCATTAATTGCAACATTTGATATCTTTTGAATGTCAAGATTTTGTTCTTGCATTCTATCTATATCAAAAAAGATTATACGGCTGGTAGTAATTATAAAATCAAATCGTTGGTATGAAGATACGGTATCCAATGCCACAATTATTTGTTTTATTACTAAATATATAACTCCAACAAGAAGAACAATTGCAACCACTTTAACAGCTTTTACATCATCCGGATGCATATAACGGATATTAAAAATGCGGGTCCAGATAAAATAAATAGCAATATAAAAAATTACAGGCCATATGGCGCGTCCAGTAATGCCTAATATTTGATATAACAATGGCATATTGCTTGTTTTGCTCTGATAAACAACGCGCTCCTGCATTAATTTTGATTTATCCATCATTTTTTCTTTTTCCCTTTCTTCTTTTTTACCTTTGTTATCGTAACATCTGTTGTTAATTTTTTCCCATCAATAAGATAAGTGACAGTTGTACTTCCTGCCTTTTTTGCAGTAATTCTTCCATTTTCTTCAATATCAATAAGTGATGGATTTTCTGCATACACTTTTTGTATTGGTACATTGATTCGTGGAAGAGGTGTTTCGCTATAACCTACTTTCATTTCTAAAGATGTTTTAAATCTTGAATTTAATGAATCAGGCGGACTAGTTACTGCACTAACAATCCCTATTATAAGAGATAATATAACAATAGTAGCAATGGCGTAAATCTTTAACGCCTTTTTACATTCTTTCAGGCTATTCATTTCAGATGATTTTTCCATAAGATGTGATACTAAAAATTTGCTAAAAGTCAAAAATGTTGTAGCGACAAAAAATTTTAAGTCGGACGGTTCAGCGTTTTCGAAAATATTATTCGATTGAACCAAATTTGAATTTTGAGTTTCCATAATAACCCCCTTTTTTCTTTCTATTGTATCATAAAAGGAAAAAGTTGTCTATTTTTGAAAAACAAGAAAAATCAAGAAAGAAAAACAGCGAAAATACGTAGGCTTTGGGACTAAAGTAATACATTTTCTTACCACCCTCATTTTTTTAACAGACTATATGTATAGGTAGTGTAAGGCTGAGGGGACGGGAGATGCAGATATAACTTTTATTTCTACTACCCATTTGGGAACAAAAAAGAGAGGCCCTTAGGTCTCCCTTCCGGTCACAGGCATCACAAGTTTCTGCAACCTAGTCATCAATATTTTAACATACTGATTTATGACTTACAAGCATTACTTATACATTTTTTGTTCATAATATGATTTTGATTTTCATTTCAAACAGACATATTAAGTGTAGAGAGTAGAATTTAAAACAAAAGGAGGTGGTAAATATGGAGGGTGACAAAAAATAGTAAGTATATCTTGTATATTTGCGTAAAGAAAGGAAATTGAAAATGACTGAACAGATAGTATTAGGCCCATACAAAGGGTATAAAGCGGCAATTCATTGGTCTGCGGAAGACAAAGTGTTTTTAGGACATATAAACATTGAGCAAGACTATTTGCCGATTATGGGCTATACCAAAAAGAAAGCAGAAGCAGATTTTCGTTCAACAATAACGGAATATTTAGCTTTTTGCAAAAGAGTAGGGAAAATCTCTGAAAAACCAATACCGCTTATTCAGCAAGACATGCTTTTTATTGGACGGGCAGAAACTGGTTTTAACGAGATTAAAGTGAAGAAGCAGTTACAACAAGACTAGAAATATTAGGAGGAATAAATATGAATATATCAGAAAAACTTAGAGCATATGCTGATACATACAAAACGCCACCGTTCGGAAGAGAAGTTGAAGGAACGGTAGAAATATTAGAAGAAGCAGCAGAAAGATTGGATAATGCGAACAAAAGAGATGATGTACTTAAAAGATGTATTTGTGAATATGGGGCTCCGGCTCAGGTCGATATGTGCATCGAGGAGATGTCAGAACTGACAAAAGCATTGCTTAAATACAGGAGAAAATCTGCTCTTGCTAAAGGCGAAAATGTAAATTCTACATCTGAAATCATCAATTTAAATAAAGCAAGAGAGGACATTATTGATGAATTGGCAGATGTAAAAATCATGTGCCGCCAGATGGAATTACTTTTTCAAGTCGAAGATGTGGTTGAGAGAAGAATGGATTTCAAAATCAATAGGCAGATTGGCAGATTGGAGGCTTCAAAATGATATTATCAATATTTCCTAATAAATTTTATAAAAATTTATCTGATATGAGAATGCCCTTCGGTGTTTGCGGACAGCCATAGCAACCTCAAATTTGGGGAAGTTATAAAAGATGAAAGCTCGCACTTTGCGGAGTGAATGAGAAAGGCACAGAAAAAGGTATTAAGGGCAAAGCGAAAAATGGACACACTGATGATGTGTTGCGGAAATGCTTGCCCTTTTCTTTCTTCCAATTGCAGAGGAGACTTGGTTGAATATCGTTTTCAACAGCAAGAACATTAAGTTCTTTTTCTCCTTTAAATAATTAGTCAGAAATCCCATTAGCTTTAGCTGATGGGATTCAACCATAAAATCATACATATTTATAAAAAGCAAAGAAGTCCTAAGAAATTAGGGCTTCTTTTTTTATCATCATAGTTAAGCAGACATATTAATAATAACAATTTGCTTTATGCAATAAATAAAAATAAGGAGAAAGGTCTTCTAAAGACATTTTACTGTAAAGACAGGTAGTTTTTATAGTTGTCTGATGGAAGGCCATTTGTATTGTCTAATAAACAATGCAATGTTGAACAGATGGGACAGAACAAAAATTCAAAAGTAACACCAATTTCTTTGGATGAGCAGCCATTAAGTTTTTACAAATGGATAGCTTTTAGAAAAGGCTATAATACGCTTCGTGAAGTGGCCGACCATTTTAATATCAATTATGAACAGTTGGTAGAAGCGGTTAACACAAAGAAGCGCAAATCAGAAAAAGTAATTACTGGAGTTGTAAAAAGTTTTCTTAAATATGATTTAACTTATAAAGGAAAATTTATTACAATTGAGGAAATCGTGAAAATGACCGGGCTTTCAAAAAGCCTTGTAACAAAAAGGCTGACCCGTAAATGGAGCGTTGAGAGAATTATTAATACTCCGGTGCGCCAAAAGGACAAAACCGAAATTTATTCCATTCAAGGCAAAAAATATTATGGTTTAGGTGAGGTATCTAAAGTGTTTAATATTTCTCGCCAAACATTGCAATACAGAGTAAAGCATTCTGGCATGACAATTGAAGAGGCCGTGTTTGCTCTGGTAAAGTCCAGATATGATTTTTCTTTTTGTTGCTTAGGTAAGAAATGGAAGAATTTAACTGCGTTATGTGCAGAATATGATTTATCCGAGGCAACGTTAAAAGAAAATTTGATAAAAGACCCGGAAAAATCTCTAGATGATGTGGTTTTAAGAATGTTAGGAAAAAGACCGTATTATTATATTGTGGATGACAAAGAATATCCAACAATTAAGTCCATTGCCGATGCTTATGGTGTTGATGTAAAAAAAATGTATAGTCGTATGCACGCAAAGAAAAAATATAGTACAATTGAAGAAATCATTGAAACTCTAAAAAAAGAAAAAGGAGAATAGTGTATGAAAAAAAAGACAAATAATGGAAAGACTTTTTATTACAAGCGCACTCTCGTACCGTATTTGACAAAGGTATTGGAAAGAGCTACCTATGATGGCAAATCTATAAACTGTAAAATTACTTTACAAGATGGAATTGCCATCGTAACTTATGACCAGGAAATGGTCGGTAATTTTACGTATCGCTTATATAAGAAAGCGTTAGAAAGACAAAAGAAAGATGTTATTTTTGAAAAATAAGGAAAAGAGCCTCGGAGAACCGGGGCTTTTTCTTTTGTCTTTTTGACATGTGTAAGGAAAATTTTCTTTATAATATGGTTTTCATTTGATTTTAAAACAGACATATTAAGTATGTAGAGAGAGTTAATTCATATATGGTCCTATTACATCTGCGGATGGATAGGTTAGCAAATCGAAGAGATTCGAAAAAAACGCAGCACTCCCTGACTAAATTGCTATTACTGCGTTGGGCCTTGTGCGTCAGGGATTAGTAGAAAGGAGATTATTATGTAGAAGAAAAATAGGAAACTGTAAAGTTAAATGAATAAGAAAGGATGAATGAAATGGAAATTGTAGTAACTATTATTGGAGTGCTGATTGCACTTAGTTCAATTGGGTACATAATGTACAAAGCTTATGAAGAGGAAGAAGTAAAAAAATCAATTCCGGCAAGTTTAATTGTATTAGGCATTTTAGTTATTGTTCTCGGACAGTCATTTACCATTATTCCAACCGGTTATACCGGAGTGTCGTCCAAATTTGGACAGATTGATAACCGTCCATTATCGAATGGATTGAATTTTAAAATGCCTTTTGTGCAACATATTGAATTGATTAACAACAAGCAGCAGGATGTTAAATATTATGAAGATTCACTTATTGAATCAGAAACAAGTGAACGAAACACAGTACAGTTTTCGGATATTACCGTAACTTGTCAGATTTTACCGGAGCGTTCTGCATGGATTTACGCAAATGTAACAAATGCGGATAATTTGATTCCGGAAACGTTAGTAGCGTCTGCTGTTAAGTCTGCATCTAAAACATTAAATCCAGTTGATGTAACAAATCGAAGCGTGATTGAGCCAAAAACTTTAAAAGTATTGCAGGAGTCTATTGATGGGAAATACGGCGAAAACACAATTAAGATTAACAAAGTAGTTATCAGCCAGATTGGATTTGACAAAGAATATGATAAACGCATTTCGAAAAAGCAGCAGGCGCAGATTGAATACGAGACGCAGCAGATTAACAACAAAAAATCTGTTGAAAAAGCAGAAGCAGATGCCAAAGTAAAGCAGCGGCAGGCAGAAGCAGATGCCAAAGCAAAGGAAATTTCGTCCAATGCAGAAGCAAATGCGAACAAAAAGATTTCTAACAGTTTGACAAAAGAACTGATTGATTATGAGCTGGCACAGGCTAGAAAATCTCATGGTTGGATTACGGTTCAGGGCGCAAATTCTATTGTAACAAAGGATAATTAGTATAATATACTCAGAAAGAGACTCGGTTTTCCAGGTCTTTTTTTGTTATTTAAAAATTCCTTATCGAAACAGACATATTAAATCTGTAAAAAATATTGCCCTTCGGGGAGAAAGTGAGGAATTTTTATATGAAAATACCATGTAAACAAAAAGTAACAGAAAAAAAGCCATTCAAAACAAGAGCAAAAGAATGGTTCAAAAGAAACGGAATCAGCTTAGCTCTTTTTTGTATGATGGTTGGGCTTATGGTTGCATCATCAATATCCGGTGCTGAAGCGATTAATGTAACAAAAATCAATGAAAAAAGTAAAGTTACTGGGCTTGATGAATTTCCTAAAATAGCAGCTACTGTTGTTCAGGTAATTGGCGCTGTTGTTGCCTTATTTGGCGGCGGAACGGCAGGATTAGGGTATGCACAAGATAATCCGGATGGACAAAGTCGTGGACTTAAATTTTTGATTGGTGGAGCGATTGCGTTTAGCACCACGACCATTCTGAAATGGATTGCTTTTAAAGGCTAAAAAATTATTAAAAAAATAACTTATTGGGCGGGAAATTAGTTTCGCCCAATAGAAAGGGGAAATTGAATGAAATTAACATATGAACAAAAAAAACAATTTTTTTTCTCTTTTCTTCTTTTGATTACGATTTTAACCTTATCCATTACTGTTGGTTACGCCGACAGCGCAGTAGCGGCCGCTAAAATTGGCGTATTGAGCAACAAATACTTATATCCAGTCGTAGAAACGATTGGAGATGTTTTTTTAGTTCTTGGTGTATGGAAATTTGGTATCGCTATGACATCTGACCAGGCAGAGCAGCTTTCAAAAGGCATTGCTGAATTAGCGGCAGGGGCGGTTTTAGCAAATATAAGAACTTTTATGGGTGATTCAACACAGCTCAAAGATGTTTTAAAAACAATTGAATCTGTTATACAGGTAATCGGTGCTGTTATTGCGCTTTATGGTGGTCTTTCTACAGGCCTCGGCTTTGCGCAGGATAACTCAGATGGAATTAGTAAAGGACTCAAACTGCTATTTGGCGGAGCAATTGCTTTTAGCGTAACAACTATTTTGAAATGGGTAAAAGTAACGTAACAAGAAAGGAAGGTGTTTTTATGCATGTGTAAACAACGAAAAAAGATAAAAATGTTTTTTCTGACTTTTCTTATATATACGATTTTTTTATCGGGATTAACCGTTAATCATGCATTTGCGGCTGATGAAGAGTATGAAAAGTACATGAAGGAGCCGGCTGTTACAGCGGATAATTACAAGCAGGATGGTCAATATCCTACCGGTGTTGATGCTGCCTGTGAAACAACGCCATATGATTTTTTTAAGTATATTGTGGCGAATGGTGTAGTGGATGATATGAAAAGCGCTTTAACTGGAAGTGATTTTATTAACTCTATCAATGACCAGATAAAAACAACTTATGACACAGTTGCTTTAGCGGGCGAAGCCCTTTTAGTTGTTATGTTTTTAATGGATTTGTTGGACAAGGCAACTCGCAATGGATTTGATTTTGAACAAGTAATTCGTCTTTTAATTAAATTCTTTATCGCAAAAACATTAATGGATAACGGTTATAACATTTTAAAGGCAATTGTTGCTATCGGAAATGCCTTAGCAGACTCGGTTAGCGCGGCTCCAGCCCCAAAAGGAATTATAGATTTCTTAAATAAGCTAGGTTATGTTTTGTCGGATTCCGGCACTCTTACAGACTGGGTTATTACTTTTTTAGCATTCTTCCCATATGTTATAGCGCGAATTTTGAATCTAGTTATTTATGCTACATGCTACGGAAGAATTATTGACATTATGGTTCGCGGCGGATGGGCCCCTATTGGATGCATCAGTATGGTTCAAGAAGGATTTTCCGGCCGAGGATTGGTTTATGTAAAGAAATTTTTTGCCTCTTGTATTCAAGGAGCTGTAATTATCGGAATCTTAAATGCCGGCAGCATGGTTTGCTCGAATCTTGTTGGCGGTGCATTAAACGGAATCGGAACAGATGGTTCTAGTGTTATTGGACCGATGATTGGCGCCGGATTTACCTGCTTAATTGTTATTTTTACTGAAGTGATGTTGATATTGAAATCGCAAGGTTTGGCGAACGACATTGCAGGAGTATAGTATTGTTCCCTGTTTAGGCAGGGGAAGAAAGGAGTTTTTATGAAAAAGATAAATATAAATAGAGATGTTCGCAAGTATAAAGAAAAATTAGTTGGACCTTTTTCTACACGAGAAGCATTCTGCCTTGTCGTAGGTTTTTTGTGTTTTTATTTGATTAAAGCAATATTTTTTGCGGATATTGAAATGATGTCTGACCAAAATGGCTTTCTTTTAATTGCTGTAATGATTCCTTTTGTTATTGTTGGCTGGGGGAAATTTTATGGGATGCATATTGAAAAGTTTGCAAAATGCGCTTTGCCAACTTTGTTATCGCCTAAAGTAAGAACTTACAAGTGCGGCTATAAAATCAAGAAAAAAGTAATCAAAACCAAAAAATCAAAAGACAAAGAAATGCAACGTTTTAAATAAGGAGGGGTATTATTATGAAACAGAAAAATGTAACAAAAAAACGTCCTAAAAAGTTTAAAATCAGCCGAACAGTTCAGGAAACAATACCATATATAGGGGCTTATAAAGATGGTATTATCGAAACAGAGGAAGGATATTTTACAAAAACTTTTCGGTTGACAGATATTGACTTGAAAACTTCGTCCGATGAAGATGCAGAACAGATTTTGGAAATGTTTCGTGATTTAGTTAATTTGTTAGACCCATCTATGTTGATGCAGATAACAATTGATAATAAACGAGTGGGCAAAAAAGCATTTGAAAAAAATATTTTATGCCGGATGAAAGGCGATACATTGGACGAATATCGTGAAGAACATAATCAGATTTTGATTGAAAAATCAAAAGAAGGACGTTCTAATATTCAGCATTTGAAATATTTGACATTAAGCGTTGAAGCAGAAAACGTAGAAGATGCTATATCTCGATTTAATACATTAAAAGCGAATATCAATAAGACTATTAAGAATGTATCAAATGAAGATACGATTGAATTATCATTGATTGAACGGCTTGAATTGTTATACAGCATTATGAATCGGGATGAGGGTAATTTCTATCGCAGAGCAAATATTGATGGAAAAGAAGCAGAAACATTTAATTATATGAATATGAAAAAGCATGGACTTTCTACGAAAGACTTAATTGGTCCAATGTCTTTCTCTTTCCGCCCATCTTATATAAGAATGGATGAAAAATATGCCTGTGTTTTAAAACTGCGTTATGAAACAGTTACTCGTTTATCACCGGAAATTATTTCGGACATTACGGATTTGCCGATTAATATGATTACTACAATCAATATTGAGCCTCTTGACCCGGCAATGTCCACAAAGTTAGTTGAGCGGCAATTGACAAAAACAAAAAAAGATGTAATGGAAGCACAAAAAACGGCGGTGAAAGGAAATTATTCTGCTGAATTAATTCCGGAAAAAGTGAAAAAGGCATATAAAGATGCAGACCTTTTGTTGGCGGACATCACCGAAGAAGACCAAAAAATGTTTTTAACAAATGTTTTGGTTATGCACTATGCGGATTCAAAAGAGGAATTGGATTCACAAACTAAAACAATTCAATCTGTAGTTGAAAAGCATTTATGTAAGTTTCGTATCATGAATGCCTTACAGGAACTTGGTTTTAAAGATTCTCTGCCGTTATGCGTTATGTCCACAAGCGAAATGAGCAAACTTTCAACGACAGAAGAAACCAGTGCGTTCGTTCCATATTCAACACGAGAATTGATGCAAAAAGATGGATTTTATTATGGCTTACATGCTGTCAGCAGAAATATGATTTTTCATAATCGTAAATTCTCAGTTAATGGTAATGGTATTATTTTAGGTATGCCGGGAACCGGTAAATCTTTTTCTGCTAAAAGAGAAATGTATCAGGTTGCACTTAATACAAATGATTGTATTTATGTCGTTGACCCGCAGGGCGAGTACACGCCAATGATGAAGTTGCTTGGCGGTGAAGAGGTTAAGATTGATATTAATGAAGACAATTATCTTAATCCAATGGATATGGATTTAGGTTATTCTGAAAAAGGCGACCCGATTACAGTGAAATCGGATTACATATGCAGTATTTGTGAAATTGCACTAGGCGGTATGTATGGGTTAAGCCCGATTCAGAAAACTATCATTAACCGATGTGTACGTTTAGTATATCGTGATTATATGAAACATATCACGGAACTGCGGGCAAAAGACCCATCTATCACAATTGATAGAGATGCAATGCCTACGCTGCAAGATTTATATGAAATATTAATGGGGCAGGAAGAGATGGAGGCAACGGAAATTGCAACGGCTCTCGAATTGTATATTACGAGTTTTGATAAGTTTTCTCATCGGACGAACGTAAATACAAATTCACGTATTGTAAGTTATAACATTGCCGGTATCGGCGATAACATGCGTGAATGGGGACTAACCATTTGCTTTAACAACTTATGGAACCAGATTATTGAAAATCACAAAAAGGGTATTCGAACATGGATTTATTTGGACGAATTCCATTTGTTGACACATTTGGACAGTACGGCTGAATTTACAAAAAAAGTGTACAAAATGGCACGTAAATACGGAGCTCTTCCAACCGGTATTACGCAAGATGTGGAAGACCTTTTAGCAAGCGAAAAAGCACGTGCATTAATTAATAACTGCACCTTTGTATATTTATTATCACAATCACCGATTAACCGTGATACACTACAGGAAATTTATTCAATTTCCGACAATCAGCTTTCGTATATCACAAATGGTGGTTATGGACAAGGATTGATTTATGATGGAAAGAATATGATTCCATTTATTGATGAATTTCCGTCAGACACGAAATTATATAAAGCAATGACTACAAAGCCGGAAGATTTTGTAGCAGATTTACATTAAGAGAGGCCCTTCGGGGCTTCTTTTTTTTGTCGCTATAGTTCAGCAGACATATTAATAATATCATTTATAATATTATTTAACTACCTTGCAATAGAACACATCTTATTTTTGGAATGCTGCATGTTTGCACTAGGAATATTACTTGGCGTGCGAGCAGCAAAAGTTGTTATAAACAAAGAACAATATGCACACATCA
>ENA-OPCN01001008-OPCN01001008.1-human-gut-metagenome-genome-assembly--contig:-NODE-1008-length-21424-cov-3.336001_pt1 | contig 21424 bp, 18 predicted proteins | sample MGYA00241567_ERZ501485 | MGnify/ENA primary metagenome ERZ501485 (study PRJEB25962, sample SAMEA2042579) | human gut metagenome | biome: human gut; feature: human-associated habitat; material: faeces...
GGCAGCGGCTGCTGCTGAAAAACGGCCTGCACCGGCTTCGGCTCCGATTCCGGGGGGTCCGGCACGGGCGCGCGCTCCGGCTGCGCCTGCGGCACGGAAAAGCCCATCGATCCGGCCAGCTCCCGCAGCTCCTGCAGCTGCGCGGGATCATCCAATACGGCGCGCAGCGCGCGCTCCAGCTCATCCATTGAGCTTCCTCAACAGCGCCTGTGCCTGCTCTGTGTTCAGGACAGGCCGCAGAAGCTCCATCGCCCGTGCGTGGTCGCCCTGCTTTGCCGCGTCAGCGGCCTGACGCAGCCGCTCTCCGCCGCCGGACGCCAGCAGCGCCAGCAGCTGCCGTCCCTCCGCAGACCCCAATACGCGCCGGAGCTGCTCCGGGGAAAACGAATGTTCCATCCAGCTACCCCCTCCGTTCTTAAGTAACCGCTGATGCAATCGGTTACTCAACCCGATTCTTCCTTATCATATGCGCCCCGCGCATGAAAGTGAACGATATGAAGCTTCTGATTTTGTCGGATACGCACCGGAGCCTCGGCTTCGCGTACGACGCCATAGAAAAAGAACACCCGGACGCGGTTGTGCATCTGGGCGACCATCTGACCGATGCGGAGGATCTGTCCTTCGCCTGTCAGGAACCGGATTTCTATTATGTGCCCGGCAACTGTGATTACGCCCCGACAGTCCCGCAGAGCCTGACGCTGGAGCTTGACGGCGTGCGCATTTTTGTGACCCACGGCCATCTCTACGGCGTCAAGCGCGATCTGACCGCGCTTGCGGGCGCGGCGAAGGACGCGGGCGCGCAGCTTGCGCTCTTCGGCCATACCCACATCCAGCACCTGGAGGAGCGCGGCGGCATCACGCTCCTGAACCCCGGCACGGCCGGGCGCTTCGGCCACAGCGGATACGCCGTGGTCGAGATCAAGGACGGCGCGTTTTCCTGCCGTCTGGAAACGGATACGGAGTGATATTTATGATTTTAGCGATCGATATCGGCAATACCAACATCGTGCTCGGCTGTATGGAGCACGACCGCATTCTCGTCGAGGCCCGCATGGCGACCGACCTGCTCAAGACCTCCGACCAGTACTGTGTGGAACTCAAAAATCTTTTGAATCTTTATGAGATTGATCCGAAGAGCGTCGAGGGCGTCATTATCTCGTCTGTCGTACCGCCGGTTCTCAATTCCTGCAAGACTGCCGTGCGTAAGCTGACCGGCAAAACGCCGATGATCGTCGGCCCGGGCATCAAAACAGGGCTTAATATCCAGATGGAGAACCCGGCTCAGATCGGCAGTGATCTGATCGTCGCCGCTGTCGCCGCACTTAGCCGTTTTAAACCGCCTCTCATCATCGTTGACATGGGTACAGCCACGACCATGACGGCCATCGATAAAAACGGCACCTACGTCGGCGGCTGCATCAGCCCCGGCCCGAAGCTCTCCGCCGAGTCGCTTTCCACGCGCACGGCGCAGCTGCCTGCCATCAGTCTGGAAAGCCCGAAAAAGGCCATTGGCAAAAACACCGTCGATGCCATGCGCAGCGGCGTGATGCTCGGCTCCGCCTGTATGGTTGACGGCATGATCGACCGGATGGAGGAAGAACTCGGCGGCGGCGTGACTGTCGTTGCAACAGGCGGCATTGCGCGCTTTGTCCTTCCAATGTGCCGCCGCAGAATCGAATACGACCGTGACCTTCTTCTGAAGGGGCTTTCGATCCTCTATGAAAATAACCGCAGAGAGAAGTGAATTCATGTGCAGACGAATCTCAATGCGCAGTGTGTTCTTCCTTCAAAAACGCTCGCGCGGTTTTTGAAAACCGCCGTGACGCCCCTGTTTTTATACGATGAAAAGAGTCTCGTGCAGGCAGCGCAGGCTCTTTTCCGTGCATTTTCCGACTGCAACGGATTCTTGCCGCGCTTTCCCATCCGCATGAATCCGAATCCCACGGTTCTGCAAATTCTGCGCAGCTGCGGCTGCGGCGTGCTTTGCAGAAGCCTTGCGGAGCTGGAGCTTGCCGCCCGGTGCGGCTTCCATGGCAGGAAAATCGCCTACGAGCCGTCGATCCGCAGCGCGGAAGCGGAGAAAGCTGCGCATACGCTCGGCGCAGTTTTCGTGCTGGACGGAGCCGAGCTGCTGCCCGAAGCAATGCCGGAGGCCGCAATTCTGCTCCTGCGGCAGCAGGGCCAGCTCCGCTTCGGTGCGAAGCCTGTGACGGGCGTCCCGGCCTCCTATGCCGGGATGGAACGCGAAGCGCTCCTGCGCACGGCGGAATGCCTGCGCGCAGGCGGCGTAGGCTGGCTTGGCCTCGGTATGCGGCTGGGCGAGCTGTGCATGGACGAGGACTTCTATCCCGCTATCTTCGCCCAGCTTGCCGCGCTGGCACAGACGCTGTATGAGAAAACCGACGCCGCGGCAGATGCAATTGACCTTGGCGGCGGTTTTGGCGTCAGCTACCGGCCCGGCTTTTCCGGTCCGGAGCCGGATGCGTGCGCCAAAGCCATCCTGACGCAGATACAGGCCCTTCCGGAAGCGCTGCGCGGCCTCTCGCTGCAAATGAGTCCCGGGCGGTTCCTCGCCGCAGCCTGCGGAACGCTGGTCACGCGGGTACGGGCTGTCAAGCCGGGGCCTGCTCCGCTTGCCGTGCTGGATGTCGATCCGGCGCAGTGTCCGCGCCTGGTCAAAAGCGGCGCATACCATCCGGTGTACGTTCCGTATGCCGCCGGACGGCGGACGCTGGTGCAGCTGCTGACCGTCGGTACGCAGGACGGTCCGGTCATGCGCCGCCTCCTGCCGGAGCTTCGCCAAGGCGATCTGGTGCTCATCGGTATGCTCGGCGCGGACGGACGCAGCCTCGCCTCCCGCTACGGCGGCGCTGAACCGTGCCTGGAACACCTCATCCGGCCAGACGGTGAAATTGTGCCGATCACAGCATACTGAATACCAGCCCAAGGCAGACCAGAAATCCCGCCCCGATGCAAACCGTTACCGCCGCTTCGATCACCGCAGCAGCGCACCGGATGCGCCGCCTGCGCGCTCGCAGCCGCCTGCCATACACGGATGGGGCAGCCGCCTCCGGGGAACGCTTCAAATATTGGGACAGTTCAATCACAGAATCAGAACGCATCAGAAATATCCTCCCATGTTTTTCTGACGCCATTCTAGCAGATTATATGTACCATAAACCGGACTTTTGAAAGGAGAACCACTTTTATGGAAGAATTCTATCTTGATTCCTGCGGCGCGGGCCGCCTGCACTGCGCGCTCTGGAAACCGGAAGGGGAGCCGAAGGCCGTCGTCCAGCTCATTCACGGCATCGCCGAGCATATCGGACGCTATGACGCGTTTGCGAAATTTCTGACGCAGCATGGTTATGTCGTCGCTGCCGACGATCACATGGGCCACGGCGGCTCCGCGGAAAACGGCCTCAGAGGCTATTTCTCCGGCGGCTGGCTGTCTGCGGTCGAGGATGAAAAGCGCCTGCACGACGAAATTTCCGCGCAGTACCCGGATCTGCCCTATTATATTCTCGGCCACAGCATGGGCTCTTTCCTGCTGCGCACCTATCTCTATACCTACCCCGACGCCGTGGACAAGGCCGTCATTTCCGGCACCGGCTGGGAGGACCCCATGAAGGTGCGCATGGGCAAGCTCGTCTGCAAGCTCGAAGAGGCCCGCATCGGCGAGAAAAACACCAGCGCGCTCGTCACAAAGCTCATGTTCGGCAGCTATAACAGGGCCTTCGGCCCCGTGACCTCGCCCAATGCGTGGATCTGCTCAGACGACGCCGTTGTCGCCGCCTATGACGCAGACCCCCTCTGCGGCTTCGACGCGACGGTTGGCCTCGCGCGCGACCTTCTTACAGGTGTCGGCATGAACGAGCAGCAGGAAAATCTGGATAAGATGAACAAGCAGCTGCCCATTCTATTCATCTCCGGCTGCAAGGATCCCGTCGGCGGCATGGCAAAGGGCGTTCTCAAATGCATCGACGCGTTCAAGCGCAGCGGCATGAAGGACATCACCATCAAGCTCTATCCCGAGGGCCGCCATGAAATGCTCAACGAGCGCAACAAGGACGAGGTCTATCAGGACGTTCTCACCTGGCTCGAGCGCTGAAAAACAAAAAATGAGGCTGTCCCGGATGACACTTTGTCATCCTGAGACAGCCTCTTTTTTGTGCAGAACTTATTTGCCGGATCTGAGCTCCTTCATGCAGTTCGCGCAGATGTTCTTGCCTCTGTAGTTTTCGACATTTCTGCCGTCGCCGCAGAAGATGCAGGTCGGCTCATACTTCTTGAGAATAATGGATTCGCCATCGACATAGATTTCGATAGCGTCCTTCTCTGCGATGTCGAGCGTGCGGCGCAGTTCGATGGGCAGAACGATTCTGCCGAGCTCGTCGACCTTTCTGACGATACCTGTGGATTTCATTGTGAATAACCCCCTTCAATCTTTACCATGCACTATGGATCTAGCTGTCAGATGCTGCATGGACACCGGACAGAGCTCCCTCAAGCAGCTTTATTCTACCATCCAATTATGTACAAATTTTGAACAAAAAATCTTTTTCTTGTCGGAGAGCGAAATATGTTGTTGAATTTTCTCTGGTTTGGACTGATTTTGCTTGCGTTTGTATCTGATCTGCTGACAGGAATGCCGTTTTCGTCCGGCATGGACGGACTGAGCGGCGCACGGGCGGGACTGGAGCTGGCGCTGACGCTGGCCGGGCCGGTCTGCCTCTGGTCGGGGCTGTCGCAGGCGATGGAGCGTGCGGGACTGACTGAAGGGCTGTGTACGGCGCTGCGGCCTGTGCTGCGGCGGCTGTTTCCGGTATGCGCAAAAGACTCCGAGGGCTTCTGGAACCTGTGCGGCAATCTGAGCGCGAATCTGCTGGGGTTGGGCAACGCGGCGACGCCGCTCGGCATCCGGACGGCGCAGCGGATGCAGGCGCTGTCCGGCGGCGGGGGAGCGTCGGATGAGCTGTGCCTGCTGGTCGTGATGAATACGGCGTCTTTGCAGCTGATCCCGTCGACGGTCGCCGCCGTCCGCGCGCAGCTCGGCGCGGCGCACGCGTTCGATATCCTGCCTGCCGTGTGGCTGGCGTCGGCCTGCTCGGTCGGAGCTGGGATTCTGGCGGCGAAGGGCCTGAAGCGATGCTGGAGAACCTGACGGAGCTGCTGCTGCCTGCGCTTTTGCTGCTGGCGGGTGCGGCAGGGATCGCAAAAAAGCAGGATGTTTACGGCGGAATGCTGACCGGTGCACAGGACGGGCTGCGGCTGATGCTCTCGCTGACCCCCACGCTGGTGCTGATGCTGACGGCGGTGACGATGCTGCGGGAGAGCGGCTTTTTTGCGCTGCTCACGCCCGTTTTCGCGCCGGTCTTCCGCCTGCTTGGCATCCCGCCGGAGGTCGCGCCGCTGGTACTTATCCGGCCTCTCAGCGGCAGCGCGGCGCTGGCCGTCGGGACAGATCTGATGCGGGAATACGGGGTCGATTCCCAGATCGGCCGGACGGCAGCGGTCATGCTCGGTTCGACCGAAACGACGTTCTACACCATCAGCGTCTATTTTGGCGCAGCAGGCGTCAAAAAAACGCGCTATGCGCTCCCGGCAGCCCTGATCGCCGACCTGACCGGCTTCTGCATGGCCGCACTGAGCGTGCGCGTGTTTTTCCGATAGCACCCTCGAAAAGGCTCCCCCTGTCATGTCCTGACAAGGGGAGCCTCCGGATGTACGTTCAGCCCTTTTCACCGTTGTTTGCCAGATAGATGGCGAGCCAATTCAGAAGCTTGGGATCCTCCGGATGGTAGATCAGGAAGCCGTCGTGATGCGGCCGGCTGACGACGATCTGCCTGCCGGAAAGGCTGAGGCTGCAGCACTCGTCTTCGGATGGCCCCCAGACCAGCATAAGCGAGACGCTTCGCCCGTCAAAGGCTCTGCCCGCGCTGACCGCCTCGATGGGCCACGGCAGGAGATTGCGGAAATCCTCCCGGTAGCGGGTCGAGTTCAGAAGCATAAGAACACCTTCAAACGCCGTGTCCTCCGGCAAAACGTTCTGCAGCGCATAGCTTTCCGTGTACGCTCTGCCATACCGAACCCCGAGGAATGTCGCGGCTCCGGCGAGGCTGGTGATCGCATTCTGATCAGAAGCCGTTATCTCCTCGAACGTGTGCGGCGTCAGCCGCCAGGCGAGAAGACAGAGCAGCAGGATCGCAAGCAGCAGCAGGATGCACTTTTTCGTTCCCCGACGCATAGGCAGGCCCTCCTTTTTTCTGACTCTATACTATCAGACGGCTTCCGGCTTTGCAAGACGGCGAAGCATGAAGAATTCTGAAGATTTCCTTGACCCAGATGCTGTGCACGGATACAAAATCAGCACTATATGTTGTGATTCACGCGGAAAAAGGTTAATATTTGCTTAAAACATGAGAAAAACGTTGAAAAAGCAAGAAAAATATGCTACTCTTTCGGTATACATAATCTGCTCCGCAATATGAGGAGGAACCGAAATGCAAAAGAGATGGATCAGTCTGCTGCTGGTGCTTGCGCTGGTGCTGGCTGTTTGGAGCGTCTGCGCTGTCGCGGCGGACGCGCAGAAGGCGGATGAGGCCGCCGGGGAAGGGGCGGCTGCCGAGCCTGCCGCAGAGGAACCCACCGAAGAGGATACTCCGGCGGAGGAACCCGCCGCTCCCGCCGAAGAAGCGGATACCGCTTCCGAGGCGGAAGAAGCACCCGCGGAGGACGGCGAACAGAACCACATCCACGCCGCAAACCGCGAGGACAGCTGCGAAGAGCCGTCCTTTGCGCCGCTGACCGTGACCGGCGGAAAGCTGGAATCCGGCTGCTATTATCTGACGGATGATCTGGCTCTTGAAGAGCCGCTCTGCGTGCCCAAAAACGGCGCGCAGGTCACGCTCTGCCTGAACGGCCACACGCTCCGTCTGGCGGACGGCGCTGAGGGCTGCATCATCTTCGTCGCCGTGAGCGATAAGGATGCGGAGCCGTCCCTCCTTACCATCACCGACTGCAACGGAGCGGACAGCTCCAGCAATTATTACGTCGACGAAGATGGCGCGCTTGTCTTTGACGACGGCAGCTATGCTTGGCAGGAGGCCTATATCGCGGCAAGCGAAAAGAACGCGCTTGCCGGTGGCCGGATCACCGGCGCAACAGCAGGCGCGATCAGCGTGGGCGATTATAACGAGCTTTATCTGACAAACGTGAACATCATTGACAACGCGGGCCGCTATGGCGCAGGTGTTGTCGTTGCGGAGCACGCCTCCGCCGTGCTGGACAGCTGCGTCATCGCGGGCAACCGCCTGATGGGCGAAATGAAGGCCTCCGAAAAGCAGATCCTGGGCGGTGGCGTGTACTGCGCCGGTACGCTCGAGCTGAGCGGCACGACCAGCATCACCGGCAACCGCGCGCAGGACGCGCAGGATAACCTCTGGCTGGATGAAACTGCTGCACTCAAGATCGGCGATCTGGGCCTTGACAAGCAGGCGCACATCGGCGTCAGCGGAGCGGCGGAGCAGACGATCCTGACCGGCTACGCAGACGATTTCTCGGAGAACTTCACAAGCGACGATCTTACTCTGACCATCAGCGCCGCACGTGAAAACGGCTTCACCGAGCTGACGCTTCAGGAGGCCGTTTATACGCTGACGCTCGATCCCGGCGAAGGAAGCGAACCTGTCACGCTGGAAGCAGAGCAGGGAAAAAGCCTGCACGAACTGAATGTGCAGGCTCCGGAGCGTGAAAACATGACGTTTGACGGCTGGTACACCGAAGAAGGGGACTGCGTCGACGCGGAAGCGCCGCTGCATCTGACCGGCGATACGACGCTTTCCGCCCGCTGGACGCAGGCGGAGCCGCAGAGCGCGGAGGCCGCGCTGCTGACCTATGACCCCGACGCGCCCATCACAAAACAGGAGGCGGCAAAGACGCTTTACCAGATGGCCCGCCAGCTCGGTCTGGACACCGAAGCCGGGCAGGAGGTCGATCTGACGCAGTTTGAAGACGCAGACGAGATCAGTGAGGACGCGGCGGACGCCGTCCGCTGGGCCTATGCCGTCGACCTTCTCACAGAAAAGGACGGGAAGCTCCATGTTGCCGACGAGCTGACCCGGAAGGAGCTGACCCGGATGCTGGAGGATTTTCTGGATCTGATTTAAGCGCCGCGCTGCTTCCGCACCAGAAGCATACAGAGCAGCATCAGAAGCGGGAAAATGATGGCGGCGAGGATGCCTGCGCGGAGCGCTCGCCCGCAAGCGTCGGGCCTCCCGCGCAGCCAAGATCACCCGCCAGCGCCAGCAGCGCGAACATCTGCGTTCCGCCTCCCCGGATGGAGGCGGATGCGCGGCTGAACGTTCCGGGCCAGAAAATGCCGACCGAGAAGCCGCACACGGCGCAGCCAAGCAGGCTCAGAACCGGAGACGGCACGAACACGATGCACAGATACGCCCCGACGCACAGCGCCGCGCAGACAGCCATATAGCGGTTTAAGTTCAGTTTTTCGCCGTATTTCCCGAAAATCAGCCGGGAAACGCCCATCATGGCCGCGAACGCCATCGGCCCCGCCAGATCGCCCACGGTCTTCGATACGCCCAGTCCCTGCTCGGCAAAGGCGGACGACCACTGGCTCACGGCCTGCTCCGACGCGCCTGCGCAGAGCATCATCACCATAAAGAGCCAGAATACACGGCTTTTGACGAGCGCGCGCAGCGATAGCGCCTGCGCACCCTCGGCCTGCATCGGATAGAGCGGCGCGCCCCCGAAGAAGACCGCGTTTACGACTGGAACAAGCGCCCACAAAAGCGCAAGGAGCTTCCAGTTTTCAATTCCGAACAGCGCGAAAAATGCCGTCGACAGCAGTACAACGCCCATATGTCCCCAGCAATAGAACGAATGGAGCAGGCTCATGTGCTGTTCCTTATTCTGCGTGGGGCAGGATTCCATCACCGGGCTGACAATGACCTCCAGCAGCCCGCCGCCGACGGCGTAGATCACGACGGCGATCAGAAGCCCCGTAAACGCATCCGGCAGCGCATCCGGAAGAATGGTCAGCAGGACAAGTCCGGCAGCTGAGGCGATATGCGACAGCAAAATGGCCGCGCGGTAGCCGATGCGGTCCAGAAACCACGCCGAGAGCAGATCAATGCCGAGCTGAATGCAGAAATTGATCGTGATGAGCAGCGTGATTTTCGAAAGCGGGATCTGGTACGTCCGCTCGAACATGACGAACAGCAGCGGAACAAAGTTATTGACGATGGCCTGCACGATATAGCCGACATAGCAGCCAAGGATCGTCCGGCGGCAGGAGCTTTGCATGGGAATTACCTCGTTTTTTGCAGATTACCGCCTTTATATCACATCCGCACGGTCTTTGCAAGCGTCCTGCGGCCCGAAATTTTTTTCGCTTTACCGAAAAAAACACTTGACAAACGCGAATTTCAGGCGTATACTCCGTGGCAAGATGAAACCGTTGATGCAGACGAGTAAGCAGACAGGATTTCTCCCAGAGAGCTGCCGGGTGGTGCGAGTGCAGCAGAAAGACGTTTGCCGAATGGACTGCGGAGGGCAGGCTGAACGCGAAGGCAAGTAGGCGCTGACGGAGTCCCACCGTTACAGGGGAGGATGCGTGCAGGCGCGTCATGAGCGGACAAGCAATTGTCAATTTGGGTGGCACCGCAGAAGTTTTTCAGACTTTTGTCCCAAGAGATCAAACCGATAACCGGTTTTCTCTGTGGATGAAGGTCTTTTTTGTTTCCCTTTTCCCGGAGAAAGCCAAAACGCGAAAGGAGAAACAACTATGAAAACCGAAAACATTCCTTACAAGATCTATCTGTCTGAGTCTGAGATGCCCCAGAATTGGTGCAATGTCCGCGCGGACATGAAGAATAAGCCCGCGCCTCTCGTGAACCCTGGCACCGGCAAGCCCATGGGCTTTGACGATCTGCGCCCCGTTTTCTGTGACGAGCTGATCGAGCAGGAGCTGGACAACGACACGCCGTATATCCCCATCCCGCAGGAGATCCGCGATTTCTACAAGATGTACCGTCCGTCGCCGCTGGTGCGCGCGTACTGCCTCGAGGAAAAGCTCGGCACCCCGGCGAAGATCTATTACAAATTCGAGGGCAACAATACCTCCGGCAGCCACAAGCTGAACTCTGCCATCGCGCAGGCGTATTACGCCAAAAAGCAGGGACTCAAGGGCGTTACGACCGAGACGGGCGCCGGTCAGTGGGGCACGGCCCTTTCCATGGCCTGCGCGTATCTGGGGCTTGACCTGAAGGTCTTCATGGTCAAGTGCTCGTATGAGCAGAAGCCCTTCCGCCGCGAGGTCATGCGCACCTATGGCGCAAGCGTCACGCCCAGCCCATCGAACACCACGAATGTCGGCCGCGCCATTCTCGCGAAGGACCCCGACACGACCGGTTCTCTCGGCTGCGCTATCAGCGAGGCCGTCGAGGTCGCCACGACCACGCCCGGCTACCGCTATGTGCTCGGCAGCGTCCTGAATCAGGTCCTGCTCCATCAGTCGGTCATCGGTCTGGAAACGAAGATCGCGCTCGATAAATACGGCATTACGCCCGATATCATCATCGGCTGCGCCGGCGGCGGATCGAACCTCGGCGGTCTGATCGCTCCGTTTATGGGCGAAAAGCTGCGCGGCGAAAAGGATTACCGCTTCATCGCCGTCGAACCCGCCTCCTGCCCCAGCTTTACGCGCGGCGTGTTCGCCTATGACTTCTGCGATACCGGCATGGTCTGCCCGCTGGCAAAAATGTACACGCTTGGCAGCGGCTTCATCCCGTCGGCCAACCACGCGGGCGGCCTGCGCTACCACGGCATGAGCCCGATCCTCTCGCGGCTGTACCACGACGGCCTGATGGAGGCCCGCAGCGTCGAGCAGACGAGTGTATTTGAAGCAGCGGAGTATTTCGCCCGCACCGAGGGCATTCTCCCCGCGCCGGAATCCAGCCACGCCATCTGCGCCGCCATCGACGAAGCGCTTAAGTGCAAGGAAACAGGGGAGGAGAAGACCATTGTCTTCGGACTGACCGGCACTGGCTACTTCGATCTCGTTGCGTATCAGAAGTTCAACGATCATGAAATGACCGATATTATCCCGACCGACGAGCAGCTTGCCGCAAGCATCGCAAAGCTGCCGAAGGTGTCGGAATGAAATTTCTGCGTACATCCTGTTGACATTTGTATGCGAGGTGTGTATAATAACGCCGTCAATCAAATACAGGACATCCGTTGATCGTCCTCAGAACGCGTATGCGGACTGAGAACAGAAGGAATCTCTGGAGAACTCATTGAATTGAGTGCCGAAGGTGCAAGGCGCAAGCCGAATCTCTCAGGCAAAAGGACAGAGCCGCAGCTACAGCTTTTGTAATACGGCACCACAATGAGCAGACCGGAGACGGCCTGCTCATTTTTATCGTTGTATAAGGAGATACATCGTCATGGCAAACGTACTCGAAACCGGCATGAGCTATCTGCAGACGCAGGACCCCGAGGTCGCGGCCTGCATCGAAAACGAATTTCAGCGCCAGAAGCAGAACATTGAATTGATTGCGTCGGAGAACATCGCCTCTCCCGCCGTCATCGCGGCCATGGGCTCCGTTCTGACGAACAAATACGCCGAGGGCTACCCCGGCAAGCGCTATTACGGCGGCTGCGATTATGTGGATGTGCTGGAGACGATCGCGATCGAGCGCGCGAAAAAGCTGTTCGGCGCGGCCTATGCCAATGTACAGCCGCACTCCGGCGCGCAGGCCAATCTGGAGGTCTATGCCGCGCTCTTGCAGCCGGGCGATACGCTCATGGGCATGGATCTTGCCAGCGGCGGCCATCTGACGCACGGTGCCCGCGTCAATCTCTCCGGCAAATACTATCACAGCATCAGCTACGGCGTGGACCCGGAGACGGGCCGCATCGACTATGATCAGGTCGAGGACATGGTTCGCCGGTACCGGCCGAAGCTGCTTGTGGCCGGTGCGTCCGCCTATCCCAGAGCCATTGATTTTAAGGCATTTGCCGAGATCGCGCACAAAAACGGCGCGCTGCTCATGGTCGACATGGCACATATCGCGGGTCTTGTCGCAGGCGGGCAGCATATGAGCCCCGTCCCCTATGCCGACGTCGTCACGACCACCACGCATAAGACGCTGCGCGGCCCGCGCGGCGGCATGATCCTCTCGCGCGACGAGGAATTCGCCAAAAAGCTCAACAGCGCCGTCTTCCCCGGCACGCAGGGCGGGCCGCTGATGCACGTGATCGCGGGCAAGGCCATCTGCCTGCGCGAGGCGGCACAGCCGGAATTCAGAACCTATGCAGAAAACGTCGTGAAGAATGCAAAGGCACTGGCGGACGCGCTGCTGGCACATGGCTTCGATCTCGTGACCGGCGGCACAGACAACCATCTGATGCTTGCCGATCTGCGGAAAAAGAACATCACTGGCAAGGAGCTGCAGACAAAGCTTGACGAAGTGCACATCACCGTCAACAAAAACGCCATCCCGAACGACCCGCAGAAGCCCGGCGTCACCAGCGGCGTGCGCATCGGTACGCCCGCGTGCACCACGCGCGGCTTTACGCCGGAGGATATGCCGGTCGTGGCTGACTGCATCGACAAGATCGCGACGGACTATGAAGCCAACCGCGAAGCCGTGCTTGCCGCCGTGGCGGAGCTTGTCAGAAAGCATCCGATCTACGAATAAGCGCCGTCTGCCTCCAATTGCGCGGTTTGCCGCTTTTTGTCTAAATCTTGTGCTTTCGGGCAAAATGTAACACAAATGAAATGTTGGACGCATTTACAAACCGGGCACAATATATTATGATAGTGGCACAAGCTCAAAAGAAGGAGGCTGACCGTCGTGAATGACAATACCATCAAGTTTGTGGTACCGGAAGACAGTAGTGAGGAAATGAAGAGCATTCTGACCGCCGTATATGGCGCCCTCAGCGAAAAAGGGTATAACCCCATCAATCAGATAGTCGGTTATCTCCTGTCCGAGGATCCTACCTACATTACCAACTACAACAATGCCCGCAGCCTGATCTGCAAGCTCGACCGTGACGAGCTGCTTCAGGAGCTGGTCAAGCATTATCTGTTCTCATAACGGTAAAACGAACCCCCGGCAGATAGACGGGTGTCCGTAAAGCGCCTGTAACGGCGCTGCCGGTTTTTCTTTGATACACCGTCGCCCAAGGCGTCCCTTTGACACAAAGGGACGCTCAGGTGCGTACAGATCCGCGCTGTTTGCCAAAAAGCGATTCCGGGATTGCATTTCCTATGGAAAAATGGTAAAATACCAAGATAGAATAAATTGGAGAGGTATCCGCGTGTATCTGAAATCATTGGAGATCCAGGGCTTCAAGTCCTTCCCGGACAGGACGCTTTTGCAGTTCGGCAGCGACTGCACCGCCATCGTCGGGCCGAACGGCAGCGGAAAATCGAATATTTCCGACGCCATCAGCTGGGTGCTTGGCGAGCAGAGCACCCGCGCGCTGCGCGGCGCGAAGATGGAGGACGTGATCTTCGGCGGCACGGCCAAGCGCCCCGCCGTCGGCTACGCCGAGGCGACGCTCGTGCTTGACAATTCCGACGCCAGCCTTCGCATTGAGACGCCCGAGGTCATGATCACCCGCCGCTATTTCCGCTCCGGTGAGAGCGAATACTATATAAATAAGCAGCTTGCCCGCCTCAAGGACATCAACGAGCTGTTCATGGACACCGGCCTTGGCCGCGAGGGCTATTCCAACATCGGACAGGGCCGCATTGACGAGATCCTTGCGCTCAAGTCGACCGACCGGCGTGAAATTTTTGAAGAGGCCGCAGGCATCTCCAAATTCCGCCACCGCAAGGAGGAAACAGAGCGCCGTCTAGCCAACACCGAGGACAATCTGCTGCGCATCGGCGATAAGATCTCCGAGCTGGAGCTTCAGGTCGGCCCGCTGCGGGAGCAGGCGGAGAAGGCGCAGAAATATCTGACCTTCCGCACCGAGCTCAAGGGTCTTGAGGTCACGGTCTGGCTGGAAAATCTCAAAAAAATCGCCGAAAGCGCCCGCAAGGCCGAGACGGATTACGCCTCCGCCGCTTTCATCCTCGAACAGGCGCACGACGAGCTGACCGCGCTCTACAGCAAGGCCGAGCAGCTCAGCCTGCAATACAACCACCAGACGCTTCAGCTCGACCAGCAGCGCGAGCACATCAGCCAGATGGAGGCCGAACGCCAGCAGGCACAGAACGAAATTACGCTCCTGCGCGCGGAGATCCAGCACCACCAGACGAACATCGACCGCATCCGGCAGGAGCTGCAGGATCAGCAGACGCGAAGCGGCGGCATTGCGGGCCAGATCGAGGCCGAGCGGCAGAAGATCGAAGAAAATACCCGCGCGCTGGCCGCTGCAAATGACTCCCTTGCTGCCGTTCAGCAGGAGGCGCAGGCTCTCGCAGAGCAGACCGGCGAAGCCGGACAGCAGCTCGTTTCCCTCCGTGCCCAGCAGGCGCTTTTGCAGTCGCAGAGCGCCTCCGTGACTGCGCAGATCGCGTCCATGGAGGCCTCCATGGAGGAGGTCCTTGCCCGCAGACAGACGCTGGAGGAGGACCGGACTGCCGCAAAGACCCGGCAGGAGCGGATCGCGGCGCAGCAGCTCGCCTGCAAAAAAAGTCTTGAACAGGCGCAGGACGACGCGCAGAGCGCGAAAAATACCATCGCGGGCTATGAGCTTCGCCTGAAAGCGCGTCAGGACAAGCGCGACGGCCTGCAAAGGCAGCTGAACGCCGCCGGCGTCCAGCTCGATACGCTTGATTCGAAGATCCGTATGCTCCGTGAGATGGAGCGCGAATACGAGGGCTTTTCCAAGGCCGTCCGCCTTGTCATGCAGGACGCGGCAGCCGGAAAGCTTCGCGGCATCCACGGCCCGGTTTCCAAGCTCGTCCGCGTGGAAGACCGCTATACCACCGCCATCGAGACGGCGCTCGGCGCCGCCATGCAGAACATTGTCGTCTCCTCCGAGGAGGACGGCAAGACCGCCATCCAGATGCTCAAGCGCCGCGACGGCGGCCGCGCGACCTTCCTTCCGCTCACCGCGATCAAGCCGCAAAGCCTGCAGGATACCGTCTGCCAGCGGCAGCCGGGCTTTATCTCCGTCGCCTCCGGCCTCGTCTCATGCGACGAGCGGTACCGCGCCGTGATTGAAAACGCCCTTGGCCGCACCGTGATCTGCGACACGCTGGATAACGCCGTGCGCATGGCGCGTGCCTGCGCGAACCGCGTGCGCATTGTCACGCTCGACGGGCAGGTCATGAACGCGGGCGGCAGTATGACCGGCGGCTCTGCCGCAAAGAGCGCGGGCGTTCTGACGCGCGCGAACACGCTTGCAAAGCTGGCCGAGGAACGGAACGCACTCGCGCAAAGCCTTGAATCGCTCAAGGCGCAGACGGCCGAGGCCGCTTCCTCCGCCGCGAAGACCGAATTTGAGCTTACTGCCGTCCGCAGCCAGCTCCGCGAGGCGGAAGACGAGGTGCTGCGCCGCACGGAGGAGCACAAGCAGGTGCAGCTTCTGGCTGCTGCGGTCACGGAAAATCTGGAAAACATCGAAAAGGAGCTTGCCCACCTGACCAGCCGCACCGGCGGCGAGGAGGGAAAGCTGCAGGCACTCAAGGCCCAGCTGCAGCAGCAGACTGCCGCGCAGGACGCGCTGCACGCGCGGGAGACGGAGCTGACCGGCAGGCAGACCGCCCTGACCGAGCAGCAGCAGCAGCTCACGGACCAGATCACCGCCCTGCGCATGGACGCGGCCTCCATCGAGACGGCGCGCGCAGCCTCCGAGAACACCATCGCCCAGCTGCAGGCGCTCAGCGAGGCCATGCAGGGCGACGTGACGCAGAAAACAGGGCTGATCCACGAATACGAATTACAGATCTCAGCGCTCGAAGGGCAGATTCAGGAGAAGGAGGACGGCCTGACGGCCTCCGGCACACAGCTTGATTTGGCCCGGCAGACACTGAAGGAGGCCGTTGACGAGCGTGCCCAGCTCGAGGCCCGCCGCAGCCAGACCGAAAAGCAGGCGCAGGAGAAAAACCAGTCCATTTTGCAGCTCGAACGCGAAACAGCCCGTCTCGAACAGAAAAAGGCCACGAGCGAGCTTGAGGAAAAGCAGATCGTCGATAAGCTCTGGGATTCCTACGAGCTGACCCCCGGCACGGCAGAAAAGGAAACTGTCGAGATTGAAAATCTCACGGCAGCCAACAAGCGCATTACCGAGGTGCGCCGGAAAATTTCTGCCCTCGGCACGCCGAATCTCGGCGCGATCGACGAATACGCCCGCGTGTCCGAGCGCTATGAATATCTGACCGCCCAGCGCGACGACGTGCAGCACGCGAAGTCCGAGCTTGAAAACATCGTCGCCTCCATCACGACGGAAATGACCGAAATTTTTGTCCGGGAATTTGCCCGTATTGATGAATATTTCGGCAAAACGTTCGAAGAAATGTTTGGCGGAGGAAAAGCCTCGCTCATACTGGAGGACAAGTCCGCGCCGCTCGAATGCGGCATTGAGATCCGCGTCCAGCCGCCCGGAAAGCAGGTCAAGACCATCACGCTTCTCTCCGGCGGCGAAAAGGCGTTTGTGGCCATCGCACTCTATTTTGCCATCTTAAAGGTACGCCCCACACCGTTCTGTATGCTCGACGAGATCGATGCCGCGCTGGACGACCGCAACGTCGAGCGTTTTGCAAATTATCTGCACACGCTCAGCGACAAGACCCAGTTCATCGTCATCACCCACCGCCGCGGCACCATGGAGGCCGCCGACGTTCTTTACGGCGTGACCATGCAGGAGCAGGGTGTGTCCAAGATCCTCCGCCTGAGCCTCGACGAGCTTGCAAAACAGCTGGGGGTTACGAACTGATAAAAACGCAGCAGATTTGTAGCTTTCCAGCGGGCCGATGTGGGCATCGGCCCCTACAGGGTACTGCGCAAATACCCGGAATATCATCCAGAAAGGATATCAAATACATGGGATTTTTTGAAAAACTCAAGCAGGGACTGAGCAAGACGGCCAGTTCTATCAGCAGCGTCTTCACGGCCAGCGAGCTGGACGACGAGTTCTATGACGATCTTGAGGAAAGCCTCATTGTCTCTGACCTCGGTATGGACACGACGGAGGCCGTTATGGATCGCCTGCGCCAGACCGCGAAGGAGCAGCGCATCAAGACCGTCGACGAGGCCAAGCTTGCCCTGCGCGGCATTCTCGCCGATATGCTGAACGTCGGCGATCCGGCCCTGAAGCTGGATACAAAGCCGTCGGTCATTCTCGTCATCGGCGTCAACGGCGTCGGCAAGACGACCACCATCGGCAAGCTTGCCCACCAGCTGCACGATCAGGGCAAGAAGGTTCTGCTGTGCGCGGGCGACACGTTCCGCGCCGCGGCAGCCGATCAGCTTGAGATCTGGTCGGAGCGTGCGCACTGCGACATCATCCGCCAGCACGAGGGCGCGGACCCCGCCTCCGTCGTTTTTGACGCCATCGCGGCGGCAAGAGCGCGCGGCAGCGACGTCATCATCTGCGACACCGCAGGCCGCCTGCACAACAAGCAGAACCTCATGAACGAATTAAATAAGATCTCCCGCATTCTTGACCGTGAGCTTCCCGGCGCCAGCAAGGAGGTCCTGCTCGTCCTCGACGGCACGACCGGCCAGAACGGCCTGCTTCAGGCCAGGCAGTTCCAGGAATGTGCGGGCGTTACCGGCATGGTTCTCACGAAGCTGGACGGCACGGCCAAGGGCGGCGTGGTCATTGCGGTCGCGCAGGCGCTGCATATCCCGGTCAAGTTCATCGGCGTCGGCGAGCAGATCGACGATCTGATGCCCTTCGACGCGAAGAGTTTTGCGGAGGCGCTGATATGAAGGTGATCTTAGCCAGCCAGAACCAGCACAAGCTGGTCGAGCTTTCCGCGATTTTATCCCAGCTCGGCTTTGAGATCGCGCTGGAATCGGAATACGGGCTGCACGTAGATGTCGACGAGACGGGCACGACGTTTGAAGAAAACTCGCTTTTGAAGGCGGAGGCCGTCATGAAGGCCAGCGGTATGCCCGTTCTGGCCGATGATTCCGGCCTCATGGTGGACGCGCTGGACGGCGCGCCGGGCGTGTACTCCGCCCGCTACGGCCATAAAAGCTCCGACGCGGAGCGCATTGCCTATCTGCTTGAAAATCTGAAGGACGTTCCGGCGGAGCGGCGCACGGCGAAATTCGTCTGCGTCATTACCTGCCTCTGGCCGGACGGCCGGAAAATCGTCGCGCGCGGCGAATGCCCCGGACAAATTCTGTTCGCGCCCAAGGGCACGGGCGGCTTCGGCTACGACCCGGTATTTTACCTGCCGGAGCTTGAAAAGACCTATGCCGAGCTTGCGCCTGAGGAGAAAAACGCCATTTCCCACCGTGCGCGGGCGCTTCAGGCATTTTGCAGAATCTATCGGGAGGAATTTGAACATGATGACAAGTAAGGAACGCGCCGAGCTTCGCGCGCAGGCCAATCCGCTGGACGTGACGCTCATCGTCGGCAAGGGCGGTATTTCCGACACGCTGCTGGACGAGGCTGTCGTCCTGCTTGACAGCCACGAGCTGGTCAAGGGCCGCGTGCTCGAAACCTCCGGACTCACGGCCCGCGAAGCCTCTGACGCCATCTGCGAGGCGCTGGGCGCCGAGGGCGTCGCCTGCGTCGGCACAAAGTTTGTGATCTGGCGCAAGTCCGAAAAGGTGGAGCAGGAGAAGAAAAAGGCCGCCGCGAAAAAGCCGGCCAAAAAAGTCTCCGGCAACTATAACCCCGTCAAGGCAGGGCTTCGCGCCCGCAAGCAGGCAGCCGAGCAGCAGCGGAAGCAGCGCAAGCAGTACTTCCACGATAAGGCAGTCTCCGCCGCCATCGAGCGCAGCCGCCAGCAGAAGGAAGAGCAGTAAATAAGAACACCGACAGGGGAGGGGCGCAGCATGGCAAGGATCGGCATTTACGGCGGCAGCTTCAATCCGCCGCATCTGGGGCATATTTTTGCCGCGCGCAAGGCGCGGCAGCTGCTGGGACTGGACAAAATTCTCTTGATCCCCGCAGCCATCCCGCCGCACAAGGCCGTGGCCGAAGGCTCGCCGGACGGCGAAACGCGCTTCGCGCTCACGCAGCTTGCCATAGCTGGAGAAACCGGCATGGAGGTCAGCCGCATCGAGCTTGACCGGCCCGGCCCGAGCTATACCGTGGATACGCTGCGCAAGCTTCGGGAAAGCTATCCGCAGGATGAGCTGTATCTGCTGATGGGAACCGATATGTTCCTGTCCTTTTTCCAGTGGCGCGAGCCGGAGGCCATTGCAGCGCTGGCCGTGCCCGTCTGCATGGCCCGCGTGCGTGCCGATGCAGCGCTTTCTGCGCAGCTGCTGGCCCAGCAGGAAAAAATGGAGGCCGTATTCGGCGTCCGGCCCATCGTTCTGCAGAACGACTGTCTGGAAATTTCGTCGACCGAGGCCCGTCGGCTCCTGTTTTTCGGCATTGCGGACGAGGTCCTGCACCCGGACGTGCTGGCCATGATCGAACGGGAGAGGCTCTACGGCGTGGGCGGCGAGTATCGTGCGCTGCCGTTTGAAGAACTGCGCCGCGTCAGCCTTTCTCTGCACAAGGAAAAGCGCCGCGCCCACGCGCAGGGCGTGTCCGATACCGCCGTGCTGCTGGCAAAAAAATACGGCGCGGATGAGACGGACGCTGCCCGTGCCGGGATCCTGCACGATATTACCAAGGCGCTCTCTCCTGCGCAGCAGCAAAAGCTGGTCGATCATTGGAAGCTGCCGGTATCGCCGTTCGAATACGCGCAGACGAAGCTGCTCCACGCCAAGACCGGCGCGGCGCTCGCGCGGGACGTGTTCGGCGTGGACGATGAAATTTACAATGCGATCCTCTGGCACACGACCGGAAAGCCGGACATGACGGTGCTGGAAAAGGTCATCTACCTCGCGGACTTCATCGAGCCGACGCGCGATTTTCCGGGCGTGGACGCGCTGCGGAGGACCGTGTGGGAGGATCTGGACCGCGGGCTTCTGATGGGCCTTGAAATGACGGTCGAGGAAATGGAGGAGATGGGGAACCCCATCCACGTCAACACCCTGGCGGCACGTGATTATCTGAAAGGAAAGACAAATGAAGGGAAAGCGGGAAGCGGACAACAACTTTAACTTCAAATCGGAAAAGCTCGACGAGCTGCGCTCCCGCGTGGACGCGGCCTTCGACGAGCACGGCGACGAGGCGTGGGAGCAGATCAAGGGTATTTTCACCCACCCCAAAAGACTGCTCGTCGCCGCGCTGGCGGCGGTGCTGCTCGTCGGCGTGATCACCGTCGGCGGCTATCTGCTGAAGATCCGTGCGCCGGAGCTGCCGAACCGGGACGGCGACACGCAGGACCCCGGTCAGACCGACGTCGATCTGGATTACGGCGACGGTGTGCGCCCGCGCGTGAGCGGCGAGCGGAAAAGCAAGGACTTCTACACGGTCCTTGTGCTCGGCCGCGACACGGGCGGAGGCGGCAACACCGACACGATGCTGCTCGCGAGCTACGATGTGACGAACCAGAAGGCGACGGTCATGTCCATCCCGCGCGACACGATGGTGAACGTCCCATGGGATGTGAAGAAGATCAACTCCGTCTACAACTACTACGGCGGGGGCGATAAGGGCATCAAGGCGCTCTATAAGGAGATCTCCCAGCTCGTCGGCTTCGAGCCGGACTATCAGGTGGTCGTGGAGTGGGAGGCCGTCGGCGCGATTGTGGAGGCCATCGGCGGCGTGTACTTCGACGTGCCCTACAACATGGACTACCATGACCAATATCAGGATCTTGTCATCGAGCAGGAAAAGGGCTACCGCAAGCTCAACGGCGACGACGCCATGCAGGTCATCCGCTGGCGCAAGAACGACTCCAACAGCCCCTACGGAAACCCGCAGATCGGCGACAGCGGGCGTATGCAGATCCAGCAGGATTTCCTCAAGGCAGTCATCAAGCAGCTTCTGCAGCTCGAGAACGTGCCCAACCTCGGTAAGCTCGCCGAGGTGTTCCGGGAGAATGTGGAGACCGACCTCTCCTTTGAAAACATCCTCTGGTTCGGCAAGCGGGCGGTGATCGGCGGCCTTTCGCTGGAGGACGTGAGCTTCATGACCATGCCGTGGACGGGCATATACGTCTACAGCCGCACGCTCAGCGCCGAGTACGGCAGGACGATGAAGCTCGACTATGTGGTGCCGCAGGCCAACGCGCTGCTGGATCTGGTGAACGATTCCCTCAGTCCGTTCACGGAAAAATTCACGCTGCGCGATCTGGATATCATGTCCGTCAACGCGGACGGCTCGCTCGCCTCCTCCACCGGACGGGTGGAGGACA
>ENA-OPCN01001009-OPCN01001009.1-human-gut-metagenome-genome-assembly--contig:-NODE-1009-length-21411-cov-2.266857_pt1 | contig 21411 bp, 16 predicted proteins | sample MGYA00241567_ERZ501485 | MGnify/ENA primary metagenome ERZ501485 (study PRJEB25962, sample SAMEA2042579) | human gut metagenome | biome: human gut; feature: human-associated habitat; material: faeces...
CCCCCGGTACTAAACTGTAAACGCAAAATGAACAAAATATGACTAAAAAGTCGAAAGCTGTCGAATTAGTGTCTGTATTCAGTAAAATAAAGCCGTGTGGAAATCTACACGGTAGCTGCTCTTATAATCATAGGCGTTGCGTACCAGCCCTCTGGTACTAAAGCTTAACCATAACTGTAAAGAATATTTTGAAGAGGTGATATAATGATTAGGAAACAAGGAACATGTGCACTTTGTGGAAAAGAAGCTAAGCTAGAATTAAGTCATATTGTACCTAAAATGGTAATAAGAGAACTTAAGAAAACATCAGTTGGACAACTAAGAAGCAGTAAAAACCCTAATGGAACTGTGCAGGATAGTGAGAAATGTTATATGCTTTGTGGAGAGTGTGAGGATCTATTTAGCAAATATGAAACAAATTTTTCAAAATTTATGTTTCATCCTTATCTTAGAGGAGAAGAGGATACATTTACATATGATGAGAAATTATTTTATTTTGTGACATCCGTAAGTTGGAGAAGCTTATACCAAGATTTACTTGATTATGTTCAAAATAATGTTGTTGGAATAGATGCTCTGGAGTGTTTAATTTCATCAGAGCAGATAATGAGAGATTTTTTATTAGGAAGACGATCAGACATTGGAGAAATTGAAAATCACATATATTTTTTTAGTCAAGTCATAAAAATGGAAGGTTGGGAAAATAAAATTGGTATTCAAGAAGTACGACCCAATGAATCAATTTTCCGTAGCGAGACAAGCTATACTGTTTGCTATGAGAGCGTTGGAACATATGTAACGTTTACTAATATGATGGGAATTATACTACTTACATTTTATAGAAAGAGACCTGAAGAACAACTTTTAGGAACTCGGATTTTCAATGGAGAGGGAACTATTTATGCAAAAAATCAGAGGATGATAAGTACCGTAGGGAATGAATTAACTCGTCAAATGATGCAACTTAAAAACATGTCAGAGAATATGAGTGAAGAACAGAAACAAAAAATTAATGAACGAATTAGAAAATCGGGTAAAAATTTTTTTGATTCTAATGCATATAAAAATAAAGTGGCGGATCAAAATATAGAATTTGATAGTGGTTCCAGACGGTAATTTCACATTGGTGCCAGACAGTGCGTCTAGCAAAGGGTGTACAATCCGGCGGGTGGAAAGCCCGTCAAATAAGCTGCCAACCACAGCATTTTAAGCGCATTATGTGCCAGCCCCCCGGTACTAACAGGAAAACTTTATTATCCAACAGATGAGCTAAATACATTAAGAATGGTATTTGATCTGTAAAACTTCTGATTGCGGTAACAAATTTTAAAAATATGATAGACAAATAGAACTCCTTAGGAACTAAGGGCGCACTTCTATATCTACATATTGGCAGGTATTGGTGTTCGCATTGCGTGCCAGACTCCTTGTACTAAACCCTGGTAGTTGGGAAGATAATAAAACTAAAGGGTGGTATATCTATTGTCTAAGAAGAAAATGGGGGGAAGAGAAAAAATTTCATTTAGAAAATGTGTTTAAAGTAGGTATATGATTAGTGAAGCGTTTAAAAAGTGGATGCTTCACTATACTAATTCGTGTGTCTAATGTTATAGATATACTGTATAAAAAGTTACATGACAGAATAAAGGATACCAAGATAATGTGTGAATAATTTTTATGAACTTAAAAAATCAAGAAATGGGGGAAATATTATGCTGATTAAATGGTTAGATTTTGCAGACCTACATTTTTCGTATTCTAATGCGGATACGAAAACACTTCGTAAAAAATTAAAAGAGGATATAGTTGGGTTAAATTTAAATGTAGATTTTATATTAATGTGTGGAGATTTTTTTTATAAAGGAGATGTAAGTGAGGAGAGAATAAAGGAGTGTGAGAATTTTATTCATGAGTTGATGAGCAATAGTGGTTGTGATAAAACAGAACTTTATTTAACTCCAGGAAATCATGACCTTGTTAGATCAGATTTTAGAACTCATAGTATAAATTATTATACTGATAAAGAACTGGACAAAAGAGGAATGGATCTTCTAGGAAAAGATGGATTTGACGGGTATTCTAAATTATATACAAACGTAACTGGAAAAGTATTTAGTGAAAAGAACGAATGCTTTGAAAGAAATGGGTACAGAATTTTAGAAATTAATACGAGCATTTTATCTGGTACTGACTATGATGAAGGAAATATATCTGCATATACAGAACAATTGATCGAGAAATGTGAAGAAATCAAGAATGACGACAGAATTAATATCGCGTTTATGCATCACGGAATTGAATTTTTTAGAGAAGATGAACGAAAAAAGTTTCAACAATTGATGGAAGATAGCCATATTGATATTGTTTTTTCTGGTCATAGTCACAAAATTGGAAAAGAAACATATGATGCTACGAAAAGAAACATTTGCCAGCTTACTTGTGGTGGACCGTTAGCGGATGACTATAATAAGCCTAGCTTTTATTATTGTGTTTACGATAGTGATACGCATGAGCTTAAATGTTATATTTATTCATATCAAAAAAATAGAAATTGGGATTTTGCTGAAATAGAAGAGCGAAGTTTTGAGAACGGACTCTTATCGTTCGAATTACCAAGATTTCAAAATAGAAATAATAAAGTTGAAATTAAAAGAACCCAGAAAAAAAATATTAAAATTAATAATGGATATTTAGACCAATTTGGAATAATGGGTGCTTTGCCATTAAAGGATTTTGTAAAAATTCGCAACACTCTTATTCAAGAGGCAGAAGGCGACATTATTTTGGCAGGACAGTCATTAGAAAATGCTTTTGATGTTCGAGAAGATAATGAAAGTATAGTAACGAATTTAAAAAAAAATAAAAAAATCAAAAATATAGATATATTTTTAACAGATCCTATCATGTTTGATGCGTCTACTGAACTTGAAGTGGGGGATACACCAATATCTCGAATAAGTAGCACGATGCATACGATTCTTTATAACATTAGTGATGCGCTTGAAAAAGGGCAAAGTATGAATATTTATTTTATACCACTGGTGCAATTGGATCATATGGTTTTTGTTAATGATATTTTGTTATTACGCCATACTTTATTATGGACGAATGATAGTCATTATAAAGCAACACCGCTTATATGTAGAAAGGTGGAGGAAAGTAGTACTTTAGACAGAACAATTGTTAAATCGGCAATGTATAATGTATATAAGGAATATATAGACAAATTGAAGAGCGATAGCATGGTTATAGAAATAAAGCAACATGGAAATAGTGTTAATCATGAAACGTTAGCTAAAAAATATCATCGTTCCTGGAGAGCAAGACTTTATGAGTTAAGATCAAGTGGAAGATTAAAAGGAAGAATCGAAATGCATAAGCTGTATCGTACGCAGCTTATTAGTGATATACACTCAACATGGGATCCGAGATTTCGATCTTTTTCGAGTGAAATAAACTGGGGAGATGAAGGAATACATGGTTTTTTCTTTCCAGATAGTGAAGGAAAAATAGATACACCAGAAAAGCTATATGATGAAAAGAATTTATTGAATGACAGTACACAAAAGATGCTTTTGCCTTATGTAAAAGAAACAGAGAGGTTACTTGATGGCCTGGTAAAAAAATATGATGAGTATGGAGAAGCACATATATTTCCTTCGTTAGATATTGGATTTCCCAATAATGTGCTGCGCTTGGCGGGTGGTTTTGCTACGGGAATGTTGGTGGTATGGAAATCGGGAACACCTTTAGTTCCTGTGGATACAACTGTTAATGTGTGTTCTAGTAGCTATTATGAATTTCCGATTTCAGCATTGAATGGAAGAAGTATACAAACAGTTTTTAATTCAAAAATTATTAACGATATTATAACAAATGGATCTGTCAATGAAGGTTTGGCGTTTAGTTTTAATACAGGAAATCATTTTCTTCTTTTAAGTAGAGGAAGAGAGAGCGGCAATTATTATTTGGTTTTACATTCATCTGCAAAGCAGTATAAAGATTCGTTCCTTGGACTGTATCCGAAGCCAAATAATTGGTATTTTGATTTCGTCAAACCATATGAAGATAAAGTAAGTGGGAGATATATTAATTATCTTAAGGACACAGAGGCGCAAAGATTCATTAGTATTGCAAGATCGTTAAATGAACAAAATAAGGATATTCATAGTTGGTTTGCAAAACAGATTTTAGGTGATATTAAACCAATACAGAGTAAGACGTATCATCATTACGGAATGCCAACAGACTATTCTATTGCAATTGGAACATATGTGGTGGATGAAAAAGATATTGTACCGATTTTTTCAAAAGAAGGTTGTCCGATATTTTTGTTTAAAGTAAGTAGTGATATGTGGAGCATTGAATTGGAAGGAAAAAGAAAATATGTTGTTCCGCATGGTTGGGGACAGAAATTAAAATATGAATATTTTCAAGATCAAATAACGGAATATCAGCTAAAAACGGTAGGATTAAAGGTAAAGAATAATGCTTTGATTTTTGAAAATCTCCAAAATGGAGATGAAATAAAAAAGATCAATGTTAACTATCAGGCACGTTTTCCAAAAGATATGGTAGGGGTTCGAAATTTGTATAAAAAACATCCATTTGATGGAAAAAATATATTTGGGGAAACACCATATCTAAAAGGAACAATAGTGGACGTTTTAGATCCTGTTGCATTGTTTTCAAAGGATACAAATGGAGAGGTAAAATATTACGAATAAAGGGGATGAAAGGATGCAGCATTTATATTTTCTAAGGCATTGTAAAACAGTATTAAATGAACAAGGGAGAGTTTCTGGACTTCAGAATTCAAAGTTGTGTAATGCGGCAGCAGTTAGTAATGTGGAATTAGTTAAGGAAAGTTCACACCTAATAATTATTTCCTCTGATTTGGGCAGATGCAGACAGACAATAGATCTGTTGATACCTTTGTTAGAAATTGTGCCGATTATATACTATTCTAAATTATTACGTGAACGAAATATGGGGATCTTTGAAGGCGAAAAAAGGACAGAATTGGTCCAAAAATATCCTAGTTATTTTGAAAATAATCGATTTTGTTTTAGAATGACACCACCAGGTGGAGAGAGTTATCAGCAGGTTGAAAAAAGAATTCAGTATTTTGTAGAAAAAAATCTTTCAAAAATTTTAAATGAAAATAAAGGCAGTATTTTGATTTGCGCACATAATCAGGTACTGAAATTATTATATTGTGAATTACTTAAAATTTCAACTGACGAAATATGGAATAATTTAGATTTCATAGGTGGGGAAATTAGGCAAATATATTAATTAGCCCTGTATGTTACTATAGTTTGTAAGATAAAGGATACTATAAAAGTAATAAAATGATGGGTACACAATATTACAGAGGAGAGCTGCTGAGAGGTGGCTCTCTTAAATTAGAATTGAAATTATTAACGAAAAGCCCAGGAGGGCATTGCTAGGAATACTATGAGGTTAAGGGAAGCTAATTATTTGATATGATTAAAATTAATAGGAAAAGAAGGAGTCTATCAAATCATATTGAAAGTCAGCTTTAAAAGTAGTATTGAAGGTATAATTTAGATATTGGAGGAATTAAAAAATGAGCGTAGTAGAAAAATTAAAATCTATAACGGAAAAAATAACAAAGTTGGCTAATAAAACGGAAAGAAAAGAAAAAGAGGATTTTGCGTTTTTATATAAACAGATTCAAAATGAGGTAGTTAGAGAAAGAATTCGAGCTAGTGGTGAATGGTATATAGAATATGCAATAAAGTATAAAAGAAGATTTTTTATATTTAGTGTAATTGGAATAGCTGCTCCATTATTAATAACAGTATTTAATAGTTCATCAGGAGATACAAAAACATTAACAGCACTATGCTCGGTTTCGGCATCGTTTTCTTCAACTTTTTTGGCTGTTTCAAAATGCAAAGAAAAATGGACAAATTATAGAGATGCAATTGAATTAATAAAAAAAGAACTTACATTGTATGCTATAGATAATACTATAGATGATCCAAAAGAAAAGGATAAATTAAAAACATTGGTAGAAAAAACAGAAAAAATTATGCAAGAAGAACATGATAGATGGAATAGTTTTTTAAAAGATAATGATGGAACTGAATCAAAAAAAAACGTCTGCTGGGGAGGACGAACAAAAGAATAATACCGATTAAAGTACGGATATAAATACAAAAAATAAGAAGAATCAGCAGGTCAGTAATTAATAGATTTTTAAGTGGATGCGCTGGATTGATTAATATCTCATTGGTTTAGTTGTTTGGGGAAGAAGGCTGCGACATCATTGTTGTTTTGATTTTAACTTAAAGGAGAATTTTCATGAATTTATATGAACAAATACAGCATGAATTAGATAGTAAAAGTTGGAATTATTATAATATGAAAGTGGGAGATGTTTTAAAAAACACAAAAAAAAGTCGCGACTTTATTGCACGATATTTTTGTGAAGGAGATAAAAAATTAGTAATTGATTCGTGGCAGAGAGACATTAGTAAAACTATGTTGGATCGAAGCGTTCATACAGTTAACGTTTTTTTCATTGGTATTATTTTACAAAAGATAATAGATCCAAGTATTGCAATTATTTCAGAAAGGAGAGATGAGGATAGAGAACATAAAGAACATAAAGAACATAAAGAACATTACCCTTTTTCGTATATTTGGTATTTAGTGTGCTTGGCACATGATATGGGATATACGTATGAAGATTCTTCAGAAATGTATTTAAAAAAGTTGAAGAAGATAATAAAAATTCCAATGGCAGGAAGCAAATGGGCATTAATTAGAGAACCTAGAGGAATAAAATCGCCCAATAGCTGGGGAAAATCCCCAAGTTGTTGGAAAAATTCTAAGAGAACAGCATGGTATAGAGCTTACGGAATAGATATTGCATATGAGTTTCCAGATATAAAAAAGATAAACTATAGTAATGGCACAATTATTGATGCTCCTCAATATGCAGAAGATATAATCAATCGATATTTGGCATATCGTGCATACGAGAAAGGAATATTAGATCATGGAATTATTGGAGCAGATGAATTGTTTTCCAAGTTGACAGTTAATTATATAAAACAATACAGAGAAGTCTATTTTATGCAGGGGAACAGTTTTGATTCATTTTTTAGTAGAGGTGGAAGAAGTTTTAGCATTGACCAGTTAAATATATTTGCATATATAGCAGATTGTATTGCAGCTCATAATGTGTATAGTATTGCATATGATAATCCTGATGCGGAGGTTTATAGAAGATATGGGTTAGAAAGCTTGATTTCGGATAGATTTGTACGTATTTCCTATGAAAGGAATCCACTACTGTTTGTTTTATGTGTGGCAGATACAATTGAACCAAGTAAAAGGTTTAGGGATTATACAAATGAAGAAATATTAAAATTAATTTCTATAAATTATGATCCAAGAACAAAATATTTAGAAGTTTTGATGGATAAAAAGTTATATAAAAGTAGAGAAGGATGGCTATATAAAAAAACGGTAGAGGAATTAGAAACATGGTGTGATATTCACGCAGTAGTTGAAGCAAAGTAAAGATTTGAACAAATACGAGAAAAAGAGTGCAGGTGTTTAAAAGATTCCTATAAATGCATAATAGGTAAAATGGTAAATGATGAATAACAACCAAGGTTCCATACCTGCCTAAACCGTGTCATAATTAGTACATGGAGTGGCAAGTATTCTGTTTTTCAGTTCTGCACTTAGAACCTTTTATTTCAAATCATTTGTGGCCTGTGCTATATCCGCTCCAAATAACATTAGGAGTAAACGACAACTACGACTAAAAGAAAATATCATACAGATGAGGAATGGTTATCTTTGACTCAGGAATGCCGTTTCAGTGGACTTACGGATAAGCAATAGTGCGAAGCACATCAAATTTGTCCGAGAAAGTATAAAGAGGGTTGAGCACCTTACATGAATAAAAAGTAAGAAATGACAACTAGTATTTAGAAGAATAGTATAAATAGGAGAAGCAATATGAAAATACTTTTTTTACATTTAAGTGATGCACATTTACGAGATAATACTGATATTAGATTAATTAATATGGATGGAATAATTAAATCTTTATCACAGATAGGAAAATTTGATGAATGTGCAATTGTGTTTTCTGGAGATGTTGTTAATTCAGGAGACAAGAATGCCTATGCAAAAGCAGGACGTCTTGTGGGATACATTGCAAAAAATATTAGCCAAAAGTATATTAATAAAAAAATTGTAGAAACGCTTATTGTACCAGGTAATCATGATAATTTGGTAAAAAATAAGAATAGAGATAATTTTGAACTAGAGTCATATTATGCAAAAAAAGAAGTAGATTTAAAGTTTAATGAGGACTTAGAACAATTATCAAATTTTTATACATTTGCAAATAGAAATAGATGTTTTTCGAAGGATAAGATAATAGATGTTAGAAGACTGAAGTTTGGAAAATTTATTATCAAAGTAAATTTAATAAATTCGGCACCGTTTTCTTTGTTGGGAAGTGGAAACAGAGACAAGGGGATGCATTATATTCCTATGCTTGAATTGCAAAAATTAAATATTGATATGAATCAAAAATATACAATCTCAGTAATCCATCATAGTCCTGAATGGTTTAGTGATGGCTCTAAACATAAATTGTATAATATGCTTCATGAATCAACGGATTTATTATTTGTTGGTCATGAGCATTTTTCTTTAAATGAGGATAAAACTGTTAATGGAAATCATATAGATATATCTAGTGGACTGGCTCTTTACGGGACTGATACAGAGCATGGATTTAATGCATTAATATTGGATACAGATATACATACACTTATTGGATATAAGTTTACATATAATGGAAAAATATATAAGCCATTAAAAGTTATAGATAATAAAAAAGTAGTGTTTAATACTAGCAGTAGTTTTAAATTCACACCAGAATTTCAGAAAGAATTGTTGAGTGATACTAAAGAGAGAGAGGGGGAAACTTATAGCAAATATTTTGTGTTTCCATCTTTAGAACCGAAAGAGATTAATTCGGATTTGAAAAAGTATGTGGTTAACTCTGAAGATAAGTTTAAAGAATTAATGACTCTTAAAATGAAAATATCAATTGAAGGCGGTTCTCATACTGGAAAGAGTATTTTAGCAAAGTATCTTGCAAATCAATTATCTGAAGATTATACAGTATTGTTTTTAACTGAAGATAGTTTTGCACCTAAAAATATAAAAAATATTGTAAAATATGCTCTTCAAAGTGAATTTGGCGATGATGTAGATGTCGATGAATTTCTTCAACTTGATAAAGAAAAGAAAATTCTTATTGTGGATAATAATGATAAGGTTGATAAGGAAAAATGGAATTCTTTTTTGAATGAGTATTCTGAACAGTTTAGTCATATTATTACATTTTGCAATGTGGATTGGAATTTAAATATTAAAGACCGAACCGTACAAGAACTAACGGAAAACGCTTTTTTTCAATTAAAAATATGTCCATTTTTCTATGTGAAAAGAGAACAGCTTATACAGAAAATATGTTCAAATTATTTGATGGAATATCCAATGCTAGATGTTCAAGAAAAAAGTAGAAAGATTAACGAGGATATAACGAATCAAATAAAATATTTTCAGTTAACGCCGGATTTTATCCATCAGTTTGTGGATTATTATATTCAATTTTCACATATAAAGACACAAAGTGAAACAAATGTTTTTAGCAAGGTTTTTGTGGCAAATATCACATATAGAATTTCAAAAAACACGAAAGAAGAGAATGATATTGACGAAATTTTAATAGCATTAGATTATGTTGCCCATTATATTCATTTTGAAAAGCAATATCAAAGAATTTCTTATGAAGAATTTGCGAATGCTATAGATGAATATAAACAAAGATATGATAATGAAGAATTAAATACGAAGTATGTTTTTGATGTTGCAATCAAAGCTAACATACTAAAAGAATCAAGTTCATCTTTTGAAGTTGAGTTTTGCGATGAAAATTTATTGGCATATTTTGTGGCGCAACACTTAAACAGATCTTACCAAATGTGGGAAAGGCCAGAAGATTTAAGGACAGTTTTGGACAATATTTGTTTTGGAATTAATGGGGATATAATTCTGTTTCTTTCATATATTACAAGCAATACTCAGATATTAGAACCAATATTGCAGAGTATTTGTGCGCATATGGATGATTGGATAGAGTTAGATATTGATAAAAATAATATAGAATATTTATCAAAAGCTTCAACTAACTCAATGCCTAAGCTTCCAGATAAAAAGGAAAAAGAAAAAATAAAAGAAGAAAAAAATAAAATGGAAAAGGAGATTATTGAAGAAAAAGAGCTTCAATCAGATAGTTTGTATTCATATGACGCTAGCAAAGTAAACTCTTTTAGTAATAAAATCGCGAAGAGCATCAATTATTTGGAACTTGTCGCAAAAATTCTTCCTAATTTTAGGTTTATGTTAAAGGGAGATGAAAAAAGAAGAATCACAGCTATTTTATATAAATATCCGAATAAACTGTTATATTTCATGCTAAAAGATATTGATGAAAACTGTAGTAGAATTATTGAAGATATTCTTAAAAAGAAACCTAAGACAAGAAAAGGTGTATTAATTACAGAGGACATGGTTACTCGCGAGTTGCAGAATCAATCAATAGCATATATTTTGAGTATATATGATTTTATATCGATAACGGCTTCGACAACTAAGACGATTGGAGATTTAGAAAAATTTGACTATAATCAGAACATCAATTATAGAATCCAAAATTTAATGATGCAAGAAAATATAGCTAATTTTAAAACATTTGCTGTAAGGGCAGAGCAAATTTATGATGATACAGACATATCATTAATTAAGCAAATGGTTGCATTAGTTGTTAGGAAATATTTTATTTATCATGATGTTGAAATGCATGGAGATGCTATACATTTGATTGATAAGTTTTTTGGAGAGACTGAAAGGAAAAAATTTCAAATTTTACAGGCTAAAAACCAAATACTTAAAAAGTAGCAATCACTATATAGGAGTTTCACCTATATGCCGTTTCCTCATAAAAGATTACGGCCAACTTAATATGAGATGGTCTAGTATTCGAGATACGTTAATAGTGATTGCTAATATAAGTATATTATAAAAATAAAAGAATATTACAAAAGGGAGCGTAAAAGGTAAGCGCTCCATAGGTTCTTTCCAAGGTTAGTTGATATGAAAGCAATTTTTCAGAAAAAGACCAAATTGCTTTGAGGTTTGTGAAGCAAGGCTCTTTGCAATCAACTATATCTGGAAAAAACCGATAAATACCATCCAATTCCATATCGGCCTAAATAGTGCCATAATTAGTGCATGGAGTAGCAAGCCTTCTGTTTCTCAGTTTTGCACTTATGACTATTTTACTTCAAATTGTTTGGAGCCAGTGATATATCCACTCCAAATAACATTAGGAGTAAACAACACCAATGATGGAAACGCTCCTTACAAAAAAATTATTAGAAAAAGGTAATATATTTTGAAGAATAAACTAATAATAATTTTTCTTGTGTTTTTTACTTTCATTTCAATTATAGCCATTTGGCCTGATAGTGGTAAGGATCACGATGCCGGGCTTACTTCAGCAGAGCTGAAGCTTGAGGAAAAAACAGAAAGAGATTCAACAACAGATAGCAGTATAACAACATATACATTTGTAAATGAATCAGAAGAAACGACGTTTGCGATTGACAGAGGATATGCCATAAGAGAGGCAGTCAGAAATGTCGAAGGAAGGACAATAGAAGAACGATATTTTGATGCCGATGGGAATCCAGTAGAATTGTATGATAGTTATTATGGAGTAAGGTATGAATATTGTGATCGCGAAGTAATTATTCGGTATCTGGATTCACAGGGAAATGAGATGTCTCTGGCTACATATTCCATCATAGTAAGAACTTTAGATGATGATGGACGAGCTGTAGATGATTATTATTATGATTTGGATATGCAGCCTATTCAGTATGCTGGATACTATGGAATGCACAGGGATTATGATAATAACGGTTGGAATAACAGGGTCACTTATCTTGACGAGAATGGTCAGCCAGTACTTTGTTCATCCGGGTATGCAATAAAAGAGTACAAGCGTGATGCAGATGGAACTATAACAGGAGAGTTCTACTTTGACGCACAGAAAAATCCAACAAAATCCTCACTTGGCGAATACGGACAGTTATGTGAACGGGATGAAAATGGCAGAATAAGTCAAATCACCTATCTTGATTCAGATGGGAATGCTGCGACAAACGATGCTGGCTATGCCATTCTTAAACGTACTTACCATCGTGACGGTACATGGAATACGGACATGTATTTTGACAAGGCTGGAAATCCTGTGGCTCTTTCAAAATGGCAGTATGGAATTAAGAACAGTGGGAAAATTACACTGCTGCTTAATAAAAATGGTCATGTCATGTTATGCGTGGACAATATACTGAACGGATTTCCATTTATGGTTGTTGTATTTGGATGCATAATATGTATGTTTATGTTAGTGCTGCCAAAGAAATTGAGTTTTCTTTTGACATGCTTCTATACAGTGTTTATTCTCTACGAGACTTTGATGTTTCGTGAGATAGAGGATGCGAGGACAAATCTTGTGTTATTCTCGTATGCTGGAAGGTTCTTTAAGGAGCAATCGGTGAGAGCAGACGTTATCAATAACATTTGGCTGTTTGTTCCACTGGAGACAGGACTGTACAGAATATTCCAGAAAAAGTGGGTGTTATTAATTCCATTTGTGTTTTCAGTGCTGATTGAAACGACTCAGTATATTACTGGACTTGGCATAGCGGAGTTTGATGATGTGTTTGGTAATACGCTGGGCGGATGGATCGGCGTGCTTGCAGCGTATGAATGGATGAAGAGGAGTTTGATAAAAAATCTCTGGAAAAAGCATAGCAAGTAGGATATAATATTGTTTGAATAGTTCTATTCCTGCCTGCATTGATAAAGAATGCGGCTATGATGTGAAAATTTAAGAGAAGGGGAAGATTATCAATATGAAGACAATTTTTATTACTGGTGCATCCGGATTTATCGGATCAAACCTTGCAAAACGCATTTTGACTACTGAAACAGACACGAAGGTTGTTGGTCTTGATAATATGAATGATTACTATGATGTTCGTATTAAGGAGGCTCGTCTTGCAGAGCTTCAGAAGTTTGAAAACTATACTTTTGTCAAGGGCAATCTTGCAGATAAAGAGCTTATTAACAGTATTTTCGAGAAGTATACTCCAGATATTGTTGTCAATTTGGGTGCACAGGCTGGTGTGCGTTATTCTATTACAAATCCAGATGCCTATATTGAAAGTAATATGATTGGATTTTTCAATATCCTTGAAGCATGTAGACATTATCCAGTAGAACATCTTGTATATGCTTCCTCATCATCGGTTTATGGAAGCAACAAGAAGGTTCCTTATTCTACTGATGATAAGGTAGATAATCCGGTATCACTTTATGCAGCAACGAAAAAATCAAATGAGCTGATGGCACATGCTTATAGTAAGCTGTACAATATTCCGTCTACCGGCCTGCGTTTCTTTACTGTATATGGTCCAGCAGGTCGCCCGGATATGGCTTATTTTGGTTTTACCAATAAATTAGTAAATGGTGAAACGATCAAGATATTTAATTATGGCAATTGTAAGCGCGACTTTACATATGTTGATGACATTGTAGAAGGTGTTGTTCGTGTCATGAAAAAGGCACCAGAAAAGAAGAATGGTGAGGATGGACTGCCAATTCCGCCATATGCTGTTTATAATATTGGTAATAGCAACCCGGAAAATCTGCTTGACTTCGTACAGATTTTGTCAGAAGAGTTGGTTCGCGCTGGTGTGCTGCCAGATGATTATGATTTTGAAGCTCATAAGGAGCTTGTTCCTATGCAGCCAGGTGATGTGCCTGTGACATATGCAGATACCTCTGCTCTGGAACGTGATTTTGGCTTTAAGCCGCATACTCCGCTGCGCGAAGGACTTCGTAAGTTCGCAGAGTGGTATAAAGAGTTTTACATGGCATAAGATTGATTTTTAAGAAGATGCCGTGAGGGAGGAATTAAGAAATGAAATGCGTAGAAAAGTATGAGCAGCTTTATCATCAAAAGCCATTTGATGTAGCGTTTTGCCCATATCGTATTAGTCCGTTGGGCGCTCATATTGACCATCAGTATGGAAAGATAAATGGTCTGGCCATTGATAAAGGAATTCATATGGCCTATCATCCAAAGCAGAACGGAATTATTGAATTGCAGTCGCTGAATTTTCCAAAGCGTGCTCAGTTTTTCGTGAATGCTGTTCCGGAAGAGAAACAGGGGGATTGGGCAGACCATTTGCGTGGCGCAGCAAAGATATTAGGTGAAAAATACCGATTGAAGGTTGGATTGTCTGGTATTATTGAAGGAAGCCTGCCGATTGGTGGATTATCCTCATCTGCATCTGTTATAATATGCTTTTTATCTGCATTATGTAAGGTGAATGATATTCATCTTGATCCGATGGAGATGATTTTTACTGCAAAAGCGGCAGAGAATCAGTATGTGGGAGTATCGTGTGGTAAGCTTGATCAGAGTTGTGAAGTGCTTTCTAAGAAAAATCATCTTCTTTATTTGGATACTAAGGATGATAGTTATGAGCTGATTGCAACGAGCGAGAAGATGAAGCCTTACAAGATAGCTATTTTATTCTCTGGCTTGGAGCGCTCATTGGCAAATTCGAAGTATAATTTACGTCAGGATGAATGTAAGGCGGCAGCATATGCATTAATGGGCTATGCTGGTATGGAGTATGATACGTTTGCTAATACACGTTTGAGAGATGTGCCGTTTGATGTATTCGAAGCTTACAAAGATCGCCTGCCAGAGTTGTGGCGTCGCCGTGCAGAACATTATTATAGCGAGTTTGCCCGCGCTGAGAAGGGAGCACAGCTGTGGCGTAGCGGTGATCTGGAGGAATATGGCCAGCTTGTTTTCGAGAGTGGTAGATCTTCTATCTATAATTATGAGTGTGGCTGTGATGAACTGAAAAAGCTGTATGATATTATGGTGGATACGGATGGTATATATGGCGGCAGATTCTCAGGTGCTGGATTTAAAGGATGCTGTATGGCATTGATAGATCCAGATAAGGCTGAGGAGATTGAAGCAAAGGTGACAGAAGCATATCTGAAGGCATTTCCGATGCTGGAAGGTAAGTACAGCTTCCATTTGTGTGAGAGCGCAGATGGTGTTGCGTTGTAAAGGAGTACAGAAGTAAATGAAATGTTTGATTTTAGCAGCTGGTTATGCGACACGGCTGTATCCGTTGACTGAGAATTTTCCTAAGCCGCTTTTGAAGGTTGGTGAGAAGTCGATACTGGACTGGTTGGTTGATGATTTGGTTGAGAATACGGAAATTGATGAGTTTATAGTAATTTCAAACCATAAGTTTGCACAGCAATTTGATAAATGGAAAAATGAAAAGAAAAAAGTAAGACCATATCAGATTACTGTGATTGATGATGGCACAATGACAAATGAGAATCGACTTGGTGCAGTAAAAGATATTCAGCTTGCAGTAGAAAAACGGCAGCTTACAGATGATCTTCTTGTGATGGCAGGAGATAATGTACTAGATTTTAGCTTATCTCACTTTGTCTCGTTTGCAAAGGAGAAGAAAACTTCTTGTGTTATGTGTCATGAAGAGAATGAACTGAAAAAACAGCAGAAGACAGCGATTATCACTGTAGATGACAATAATCTTATCACTTCTTATGAGGAGAAGCCGATGGAGCCGAAAGGAAATTTGGCAGTACCTCCATTTTATTGTTATCGAGCTTGTGATATTATTCGAATCCAAGAGGCGTTGGATCATGGCTGTGGTTATGATGCACCAGGAAGCTTTGCAGCATGGCTAAGCAAGCAGACGCCGATGCATGCATATTATATGCCTGGAAAGCGTTACGATATCGGAGATATCAATAGCTATGAATATGTGAAAAGTGTGTTTTCAGAGAAATAATGGGAATAGAGAAAAGGAGTACAATATGAAAATCGCAGTTGCAGGTACCGGTTACGTTGGGTTATCTATTGCTACGCTGCTTTCGCAGCATCATGAGGTCATGGCAGTGGATATTATTCCGGAGAAGGTTGACCTTATTAATCAGAAAAAATCTCCAATTCAGGATGAGTATATTGAGAGCTATCTTGCAGAAAAAGATCTGAATCTGACTGCTACACTTGATGCAGAGGCAGCTTATAAGGATGCAGATTTTGTTGTTATTGCAGCACCTACTAATTATGACAGTAAAAAGAATTTCTTTGATACGTCAGCAGTAGAAGCAGTGATTAAGTTGGTTATCCGTTATAATCCAGATGCGATTATGGTTATCAAGTCAACGATTCCAGTTGGATTTACAGCTTCAGTTCGTGAAAAGTATCATTGTGATAATATTATTTTCAGCCCAGAGTTTTTGCGTGAATCGAAGGCATTGTATGATAATCTTTATCCAAGTCGTATTATTGTTGGTACTGATGTGGAGAATGCTCGTCTTGTAAAGGCTGCTAATACGTTTGCTTCTCTTTTGCAGGAGGGAGCAATTAAAGAAAATATTGATACACTGATTATGGGCTTTACTGAGGCTGAGGCTGTTAAGCTGTTTGCTAATACATATCTGGCACTTCGCGTATCATATTTTAATGAGCTTGATACATATGCAGAGATGAAGGGACTGAATACACAGCAGATTATAAATGGAGTATGCTTAGATCCTCGTATTGGAAGTCATTATAACAATCCTTCTTTTGGCTATGGTGGTTATTGTCTGCCAAAGGATACAAAGCAGCTGTTAGCAAATTATGCAGATGTTCCAGAGAATTTGATAGAGGCAATTGTAGAATCAAATCGTACCCGTAAGGATTATATTGCAGACCGTGTATTGGAAATTGCAGGAGCTTATGAAGCGAATGAGGATTATGATCCAAGTAAGGAACACAATGTTGTAGTGGGTGTATATCGTCTGACAATGAAATCTAATTCTGATAACTTCCGTCAGTCATCTATTCAGGGTGTTATGAAGCGTATCAAGGCAAAGGGCGCAACTGTCATTATTTATGAGCCAACACTAGAGAATGGAACGACCTTCTTTGGAAGTAAGGTAGTAAATAATCTTGAGGAGTTTAAAAAGCATAGTCAGGCTATCATTGCAAATCGTTACGATAGTTGCTTAGATGATGTGCAGGAAAAGGTTTATACAAGAGATTTGTTCCGCAGGGATTGAGCCAGTGGGGACAGGTGTGGTGGCTGTTTTATTGTGCATCCGGCTTAATTACTGTCCCCTTGACTTAGCTAGAAATGCTATGTGCCAAGACCACTGGTACTAAATTCAAGAAAGTAAAACAGTTTAAGAGGAGTGTATTGACATGTTAGAACACAATTTTAAATGGAAAAATGATGGCCGCACAAAGGTTATGATTGGATGCGGAACTCGCCCAGAGATTATTAGATTAGCAGCTGTCATCAAGAGATGCCGTGAGTATTTTGATACTTGCGTTGTATATTATAATCAGAACTGGGATAAAAATCTTTCTACAGTATTCTGGGAAGATTTTGAATTAAAGAATACTTTTGGGGAATTCGGTCCAGATATCCTTGTACCAGTAGTTGGAGAAAATCTTGGTGTGACTTGTGGAAATATTCTGGGAAGATCCTATGAATTATTATCAGAGTTGCAGCCAGATGGATATTTGGTTCTTGGCGATACGAACAGCTGTCTTTCTGCAATAAGTGCAAAGAGACTTCATATTCCGCTGTTTCATATGGAAGCTGGTAATCGCTGCAAGGATGAGTGTTTGCCGGAGGAGACGAATAGAAGAGTTGTTGATGTAATCTCAGATGTCAATCTGTGCTATTCCGAATTTGCCCGTAAGTATCTTGCAGATACAGGTCTTCCGAAAGAGCGTACTTACCAGACAGGTTCTCCTATGGCAGAAGTGCTTCGTATGAATCTTGAAAAGATTGAGGCATCCGATGTGCTTGATCGTCTGGGATTAGAGCCTAATAAATATATTCTGCTGTCAGCTCATCGTGAAGAAAATATTGACACAGAGAAGAACTTTACAAGTTTATTTACAGCAATTAATGCATTGGCAGAGAAGTATGATATGCCAATTCTTTATTCATGCCATCCAAGATCAAAGAATCGTCTTGAAAAATCAGGATTTAAGCTGGATCCTAGAGTTCGTGTGAATGAGCCGCTTGGTTTTAATGACTATAATAAGTTGCAGATGAATGCATTGGCAATTGTAAGTGATTCAGGTACATTGCCAGAAGAGAGCAGCTTCTATCTGTCAATAGGTCATCCAATTGCAGCTGTATGTATCCGTACATCTACTGAGCGTCCAGAGGCTTTGGAAGCAGGAGACTTTATTCTTGCAGGTATTACAACTAAGGAATTATTAAATGCTACAGATATGGCTATCAAGATGAAGCAGGAAGGTGTGCTTGGAAAACCTTGTCCAGACTATGTTGATGAAACTGTATCCATGAAGGTAGTTCGTATTATACAGGGTTATGTAAATGTAGTTAACAAGATGGTGTGGAGAAAAGACCAGTAATGTTAGCAGTCAGATAGCACAAAAGTAGTGTTACATAAAAATGGAAGGTGATGGGAATGAATATATTAGTAACTGGCGCAAAAGGAATGGTTGGAACCGCCCTTTGCAATAACCTTAAGAATATCAGAGATGGAAAGAATAGAACAAGAAATATTGAGATCGGGGAAATCTACGAGTACGATATTAATAATACACCAGAAGAACTGGATGAATATTGTGCAAAGGCAGATTTTGTATTTAATCTTGCAGGAGTAAACCGTCCAGAGAATCCGGAAGATTTCATGAAGGGAAATTTTGGCTTTGCTTCTTTGCTTCTTGATAATTTAAAAAAATATAATAACAAAGCATCGATTATGCTGAGTTCTTCTGTACAGGCTACACTTGCTGGAAGATTTGGAAATAGTGAGTATGGAAGATCAAAGAAAGCTGGTGAAGAGCTGTTCTTCCAATACGGAGAAGAAACAGGTGCTTCTGTGTATGTATATCGTTTTGTAAATTTGATGGGCCATAGTCGTCCGAAATATAACAGTGCGATTTCTACGTTCTGTTGGGCAGTTGCAAATGATGAAGAATTTACCGTAAATGATAGAAGTACTGAATTAGAAGTTCTTTATATTGATGATCTTGTTGAAGGTATGTTTGATCTTCTTGAGGGAAAAGAGCAGCATTGTGAGTTTGATGGTGTTGAAACGGTGTTGACATCTAATGGACGTTATTGCTGTGTACCTGTTACGCACAAGGTTACTCTGGGTGAGATTGTTGATCTGCTTGAAGAATTTAAAAATCAACCGATTAACCTTATGATGCCAAAGTGTCCAGATGGATCTTTTGCAAAGAAATTGTTTAGTCTTTATTTAACATATCTTCCAAAAGAGAAGTTTTCGTATGCTATGAAAATGAACTGCGATGATCGCGGATCATTTACGGAATTAGTGCATACGGCTGATTGCGGACAGGTTAGCATTAATATTTCAAAGCCTGGTATTACAAAAGGACAGCATTGGCATAACAGCAAGTGGGAACAGTTTATTGTTGTACATGGTCATGGATTGATTCAGGAAAGAAATATAAATACAGGAGAAACTGTAGAATTTGAAGTATCCGGAGACAAAATAGAAGCAATCTATATGATTCCAGGCTGGACGCATAACATCATCAATCTTTCAGATACAGATGATCTTGTGACAGTTATGACATGTAATGAAATTTTCAATCCAAAACATCCAGATACTTTCTTTGAAAAAGTGTGAACCAGTGGTGACAGGTGTGGTGGCTGTTTTATTGTGCATATGGCTTAATTACTGTCCCCTTGGCACTACTGTTCTTTTCTAAAGGTATCGAAAAATGAAGAGAACTGCACCAATGTCGCACAAGAGCGTGCAAATTGGCGCAGTTCTTTCTTAGACCACATTGGTGCCAGACAGTGCGTCCAGCTAAGGGCGTGCAATCCGACAGGTGGAAATCCTGTCAAATAAGCTGCTAACCACAGCATTTGAAGCGAGTCTTGAGTGTGTTACAGTAATGTAATGGGCTAAGCGTAGACAGCAAGGTTGCAGGGACAGCGACCCTGCATCGAAATACTCCAAACCGGAGTGTCGACCCTGGTACTAAACTCAGCAAAACAGAAGCAAAGCGGATAAAAGATACAGAAGTATAGGATTGGAAGAATAGAGAAAAGCTGTTTTAAAGGAGATGTAGAATGGATGAGAATAATTTTTCCTTTGTTGTTTACATGATTCATGCCTGTGCTGATCGTTGGAATGTTGCACCCTCTAAGGTATATCAGGCACTGAAAAAGAGCGGATGTCTTGACCTGTACCTGGTTCCGAACTATGACATTCTTCATACACAGAGTACCAATTATGTGGTGCAGGATATAGAGGAGTATTTGAATGAGAGGGGGATAAGTACGTGATTGTATATCATGGCTCTAATATGGTTGTTGACCATCCAGATGTTAATCATTCCTATCGAAATCTTGATTTTGGGCGTGGTTTTTATGTTACAACTGTAAAAGAACAGGCAGAGAAATGGGCAAAGCGAAAAGCTGGTTTTTCGAAAGAAAGTGGCAGAGCGATTTTGAACATATATGATATGAAGGACGACACAAAAGGCTTTGTATTTAAGAATTTTGCCGATGATCTCGATGCTTGGATAGACTTTGTGTGCCAGTGCCGAGACGGAGACCAGAGATATCGTTCCTTCGATATCATCATGGGAAAAGTTGCCAATGATAAAGTGTTCCGAGTTGTGGATATGTATCATAATGGCATCTGGGAAAAGTCAAGAGCGTTGAAAGAGATTAGAGTATATCCATCTTATGATCAGATTGCCTTTATCACTCAGGCGGCAGTAGATGGACTTTTGACATTTCGTTCTTCACAGGAGGTGAGTCTATGAATGGAGATACGCTCGAAAAATACTACAAAGAAGGACTAGAGGAACGAATCATAGCGCATCTGGCAAAAGTGAAGAATCTCACGTTAGAACAGGCAATGGATATCTATTACAGTAGTCAGCTTGCACAGAAGATTCATGATGGAAAGGATGATGTACAGTACCTGGATTATAAGGTGCTAGTACAGATTCTTCTGGATACGGAACCGGAGTTATTTGTGTAATGCAAGAGCCAGAGTTCACATTGTGCCAGACCGTGCGTCCAGCTAAGGGCGTGCAATCCGACAGGTGGAAATCCCGTCAAATGAGCTGCTAACCACAGCATTTGAAGCGAGTCTTGAGTGTATTACAGTAATGTAATG
>ENA-OPCN01001010-OPCN01001010.1-human-gut-metagenome-genome-assembly--contig:-NODE-1010-length-21407-cov-2.561072_pt1 | contig 21407 bp, 15 predicted proteins | sample MGYA00241567_ERZ501485 | MGnify/ENA primary metagenome ERZ501485 (study PRJEB25962, sample SAMEA2042579) | human gut metagenome | biome: human gut; feature: human-associated habitat; material: faeces...
CAAAAGGATCTGTAAGAAAAAAAGGAAAGAAATGGTACTACCGCTTCTATGTAGAGGACGCAAGCGGCAATCTTGTTCAGAAAGAATGCGTTGGAACAGAAAGCAAAAGTGAAACTGAAAAACTGCTCCGTCAGGCAATGGATGATTATGAGAAAAAGAAATTTGTTGCCAAAGCGGAAAATCTCACAGTCGGACAGCTTTTGGATGTGTGGGCAGAGGAGGAATTAAAAACAGGTACGCTCAGCAATGGTACGGTGGAGAATTACCTCGGAACAATCCGAAATATTAAGAAACACCCATTGGCAGAACGTAAACTGAAAAATGTAACCTCTGAACATTTGCAATCTTTCTTCGATTTGCTTTCCTTCGGGGGAGTTCATCCCGATGGAAAAGAGAGAAAGGGTTACAGCAAAGATTACATCCATTCTTTTTCCGCAGTCATGCAGCAATCATTCCGCTTTGCAGTATTTCCAAAGCAGTATATTACGTTCAATCCCATGCAGTATATTAAACTGCGGTATCAGACGGATGAAGTGGATTTGTTTTCTGATGAGGATATGGACGGAAATGTCCAACCAATTTCACGAGAAGATTATGAAAGATTGCTTGCTTATCTGCAAAAAAAGAACCCAGCCGCAATACTTCCAATCCAGATAGCCTATTATGCCGGGCTTCGTATTGGAGAAGCATGCGGTTTGGCATGGCAGGACGTAAATCTGGAAGAACAATGCCTTACCATAAGACGCAGCATCCGATATGATGGCTCAAAGCGCAAATATATCATCGGACCAACCAAGCGGAAAAAAGTAAGGGTTGTTGATTTTGGAGATACACTGGTAGAGATTTTCCGTAATGCCCGGAAAGAGCAGTTAAAAAATCGAATGCAGTACGGAGAACTTTATCACACGAACTACTACAAAGAGGTCAAAGAGAAAAACAGAGTGTACTACGAATATTATTGCTTAGACAGAACGCAGGAAGTCCCGGCAGATTATAAAGAAATTTCTTTTGTCTGCTTAAGACCGGATGGTTGTCTGGAACTTCCGACTACTTTGGGGACGGTATGCAGAAAGGTGGCAAAAACATTAGAGGGATTTGAAGGCTTTCATTTCCACCAGTTACGTCACACCTATACAAGCAACCTTTTAGCAAATGGAGCAGCCCCAAAAGATGTGCAGGAATTGTTGGGACACTCAGATGTCAGTACCACAATGAACGTCTATGCTCACTCCACAAGAGATGCGAAACGAAAATCGGTTCGGCTTCTTGATAAAGTGGTAGGCAATGACTAAAAAATTTCCCTTATTTCCCTTGTGATTATCTCATAAGGGCAAAAATAAGGGAAACTACATATCATTTCACTAATGAACAGGCGGGAAAGCCTGTAAAATAGGGAAAGTTAGAGGAATAATTATATAAATTCCAGTTGTGCGCCCAGCTAAGGGTGTGTAGTCAAGCCGGTGGGATTCCGGTTTATCCAAGGTTTAGCCAACCAGATAATAGCGAGTCTTGGGATGATGCCGGTAACGGCATCTGACAAGCGTAGACAGCAAGAAAGCAGGGTTGAATAGTGATTGAGCTTCGAAACGTTAACTTCAGTCGGTCGACGTCTTAACTGGTGCGGAAGACAATATCATGTAATGCGATATGGCGAGTGTTATGTGGCACTGCGGAGTCAGAGAACCAATCATGTTTTACATTGTGAATACACATCAACTGGGGAGAACCTGCCATTTCTCGAAGAAGAGTATGAAATTGCAACTGAAAACGGAGTATTTCAAATGAATGGTAGGTGGTCGGACAATCCCATAGTACTGTAGAAATCGGGCAATGCCGATGGAGGGAAGGGGATTGCATAGTAAAGGTCTTACTGAGGACACATTATCCGTACTCAGGGACGGAGGAAATAATGGAAACGAAATTAGTAAGAATAGCTGAGATATCAGCAACATCAAAACATCCTATATTTACATCAGTGTACCACTTGATAAATGAAGATATGCTAAAGCAATGCCATAAGGAATTAGATGGGAACAAAGCAGTCGGAATTGACAAGGTAACTAAGGATGAGTATGGGAAGAACCTTGATAGAAATATCAAGGAACTGGTACAGAGGTTGAAAAACAAATCCTTTAAGCCACTTCCGTCACTGAGGGTATATATACCTAAAGGAAATGGAAAGAAACGACCATTAGGGATTGCTTCCTATGAAGATAAGATTGTACAAATGGCAGTGAAGAAAATACTGGGAGCTATTTATGAACCGAGATTCCTAAACTGCATGTATGGATTCAGACCGAATAGGGGGTGTCACGAAGCAATAAAAGAAGTATACCAACGGATAAGCTATGGAAAAATCAGCTATATCGTAGATGCCGATATCAAAGGTTTCTTTGACCATATCGACCATGATTGGATGATGAAGTTCCTTGAATGGAATATACAGGATAAGAACTTATTGTGGCTAATACGTAAATACCTTAAAGCAGGAATAATGGAGCAAGGAAAATTCGAGCCAACAGAGGAAGGTTCGGCACAAGGCTCAGCAATGAGTCCGATGCTTGCAAATATATACATGCATCATGTGCTGACGCTGTGGTTTAAGCTGGTGGTGCAAAGGGAAATGCAGGGAGAGTGTTTTCTCGTCAACTTTGCGGATGATTTTGTTGCAGGATTTCAATATAAGTCAGAAGCTGAAAGATACTATAAAGAGTTAAAGGAACGAATGGAAAAGTTTGGACTGGAGCTGGAAAGTAGTAAAAGCAGACTAATTGAATTTGGGAGATTTGCAGAGCAGAATCGTAGAGCAAGAGGAGAATGTAAACCTGAAACATTTGATTTTCTGGGGTTTACCTTCTATTGTAGCAAAACTCGAAAGGGAGGTTTCGTGCCAAAGGTACAGACTTCAAGAAAGAAGTTAGAGCAAAAGGTTAGAGCATACAAGAACTGGATTTACGATAATCGAAATCGACCAATGCGAGAAATAATTAAAGAGTTGGGGATACTGCTTTTGATTCCGTCATTTATTGGAATGGCGAAGACAAGAATTAACTACGACTTGCTCAGTTACCTTCCGGAATCACTGGAAACAGTAGAAGGACAGGACGTTATGGTGGATGAATATGGTATGGGTGCATTCGCCATGGTTGTTGTAGAGGATACGGACATGAAAGATATCCAGAAGCTGGCAGACCAGTTTAATAAGGTTGATCATGTCGAAAAAGTATTATGGTATGGTGATGTGGCAGATCTTTCACTGCCGGTAGAGATGATCCCATCCGATTTGAGAAAAGCCTTCTACAACGGAGATGCGACACTGATGCTCACATTATTTGACAATACGACTTCATCTGACGAAGCAATGAATGCAGTCGGTGAGATGCGTAAGATTGCCAGCAAACAGTGTTTTATTGCAGGTATGACAGGTGTTGTAGCCGATATCAAGAATGTAGCAATGAAAGAAGTCCCGATTTATGTTGTAATTGCGGCAATTCTTTCTTTTCTGGTGCTGGAAATTACCGGAGAATCCTTCCTGGTACCGATTTTTTTTCTGATCAGTATAGGTGCAGCGATTGTATATAATCTGGGAAGTAACATTTTCCTTGGCGAGATCTGTTACGTTACAAAAGCGCTGACGGCGGTATTGCAGCTGGGTGTTACGATGGATTACTCCATTTTCCTGCTGAATAGCTACGAAGAGAACAAGCGCCGTTTCCCGGGAGATAAGAACCGTGCGATGGGACATGCGATTTCTAATACATTCAAATCCATTGTAGGAAGTTCTGTCACCACAGTAGCAGGATTTGTAGCTCTTTGTGTTATGACATTTGCACTTGGTCGTGATCTTGGTATTGTTATGGCAAAAGGTGTTATCATTGGAGTGCTTTGCTGTGTAACAATCCTTCCGGCAATGATTCTTATCTTTGATAAACCGATTGAAAAAACCAAGCATAAACCGCTGATCAAGAGCATGGATAAGGTTTCAGCATTTATCACCAAACATTACAAAGTATGGATCGTTGCTTTCCTGATCTTGCTTATTCCTGCTATTTATGGCAATAATCATACAAAAATTTATTATAATATTGCACAGTCACTTCCACAGTCACTTCCATCAAATGTGGCAAACAGTGAACTGAAAGATGACTTTGATATGAGTACAATGCATATAGTTATGGTAGATAAAGACATGGATGCCAAAGAGAAAAAGGCAATGATGAGTGAAATTGATGATGTCAAAGGTGTAAAATGGACACTTGGACTTAACTCCATCGTTGGATCTTCTATTCCGGAATCGATGATCCCGGATGATGTAAAGAGTATGCTTCAGGGTAAGGATACCGAGTTGATGTTTGTATGTACCAAGTATGAGTCTGCAACTCCGCAGGTCAACAAACAGATCAAACAGATTGATAAGATTGTAAAATCCTATGATAAGTCTGGAATGGTAATCGGTGAAGCACCACTGATGAAAGACCTGCAGGATGTAACAGACATCGATCTGACAAGGGTTAATGTTATTTCAATCGCAGCAATCTTTATTATCATTTTGCTTATATTTAAATCCATCTCGCTTCCGATCATTCTGGTTTCGGTTATCGAGTTTGCGATTACGATTAATATGGCGATTCCGTTCTATCAGGGTAAGAGTCTTCCGTTCGTTGCAAGTATCGTTATCGGAGCAATCCAGCTGGGAGCAACCGTTGATTATGCAATCCTTATGACGACCAGATATCAGAAAGAACGTATGAAAGGCAAGAGTAAGAAAGAATCTGTTGCGATTGCACACAGAATCAGTATGCCATCGATCATTACTAGTGGACTGAGCTTTTTTGCGGCAACATTTGGTGTGACTTGTTATACACAGGTTGATATGATCGGTTCTATCTGTGAACTTCTTTCAAGGGGAGCGATCATCAGTGTGATCGTAGTACTGACTGTCCTTCCGGCAATGTTCCTGATCTTTGATCCGGTCATCTGCAGAACAACTGCTGGATACAGAGTGAAAAAAGATAAAAGTAAAACAGTTGCAGAGCCGACAGCATAGGCTCTGCTGAAAAGGGAGCAGGCTTAACTGATTGAAATCAGCAAAAAGCCTGTTCCTTTTTGCTGTCATACACTTAGAGAAAAATGGCATCTGAAGAAGCTTTTTGTATGTTGAAAATGGGAAGAAATGGCTGTGTACAGACCTTTCCGGAAAATAGAAGGTTGTTCTTTTGATTAAAATAGTATATACTATCTTAGTGTTACCCCAAAACATTCAAGAAAGGATTACATTTATGAAAATGCAGAAAAAACGAATCGTACAGTGCGGACTTTCTCTGATCTGTGCATTCGGTATCGCGCTGTCGGGGATGTCGGTACATGCAGAAGAGATGGACAGCCTCGAAGATAAGACCAGTAATCTACAGAGTCAGTTGGAAGGGATCAACCAGGATCTGGTTACGATCAGCAATGAAATCGCTGAGACAGAAGTGAAAATTGAAGAGTCTAATAATGAAGTATTCCGTTTGGAAGCATCGCTCCAGATTTCCCGTAATAACGAGGAAGTACAGTATGCAAACATGAAGACTCGAATTAAGTACATGTATGAAAATGGTTCGGACACACTGCTTTCTATGGTATGTGAAGCAAAAAGTATGGGAGAGTTCCTGAACCGTGTAGACTTTATCCAGAATATTACAAAGTACGATAAGGATATGCTGGAGAATATGGTGAAAGTACGTGAAGGTATTGAAGAGCAGGAGGCTGAACTGAAAAGCAGGCAACAGGAACTGCTTGACCTGCAAAATCAGCTGGACAGTGAACAGGCAGCGTTGCAGGCAAAAGCAGAAGAGACTTCGACAGACCTTGCCACGGTAAATGCACAGCTTGAGGCGGCACGTGCGGCACAGAAAAAGCAGGAGGAGGAAGCCCAGAGGAAAGCGGATGAGCAGTTGGCAAAAAAGGCACAGGAAGAGACAAAGCAGGCGTCAGCTTCCGCCGGAAGTAATACATCTGCGGGTAATAATTCCGGGAACAGCAGTTCAGCGGGGAATAACAGTTCTTCTGGAAATAATAATCCTTCCAACAACAATTCATCGAATAATACTAGTTCCGATTCTTCCAATTCCGGAAGCGGTGGCTATGTGATCCCATCAGGCGGTCTTACCCCGTCAAAGGGAAGGATCTGGTATAATGGACATACCGAGACTTACTATTCTCAGAAGGTACTTCCGGGAGGAGGGCTTGCGATCCCAGGACGCCATATAGCAAGTGACGGAACAATCAGGGATGCCGATGGTTACATTGTTTTGGCAAGTGATGATTACCCGAGAGGAACAGTTGTAGAGACGTCACTTGGTGCTGGAAAAGTATATGATACCGGAAGTGGATCCGGAAATATAGATCTGTATACAGATTGGTAAAAGAAAAGCGGGGCAGTAAAGGACAAACCTTTTACTGCCCCGCTTTTGAATTTAATGGGATATGTATTTTCAGTGAATCGAAAAGGCATATTTTGCTTTGTACTGGAGAAGTCCGGTTACTGTGCTTCGTAGGTTGCCTTAGCGTCACGTATCAGCTTGTCGAATTTATCTGCATCCCATGCAGCACGTCCTGTAAAGAGTCCATGCAGAAGAAACAGAAAGGTATTTACTCACCGGAAGGATGGGCTCACTACAAAGTTACAGGTGAAGCTGCACCGGAAGAATAAAAATGTTATAATTTGTTTATGGAATGAAGTCCTCTTGTGTGTTACAATACAAGAGGACTTTTGTTTTATAGAGAATAGTTGTCGAACGAAAGGGTGAAAACTATTAAAGAAAGGAAAGTGGAAGAGAAAATTACAGTTCGGATGACAGATACATACCTGTTTGACTTTACGTTATATCATACCTATTCGAAACTGGCAGGTTTTCTGACAAATATTCTGGGAGCAGCGATTGCTTTTATGGGAATCATCATGCTGGCTATGGGAAAGATAAAACCCGTGCAGATTATTTTTTATCTGGTAGCAGCGGCTGTGACGAATTCGCTCCTGGTAGGAAATGAACTTGCAGCAGTAAGACATGTAGAACTGTATATGATCGGCGGTCATGTGGGCGGTCATCTGGCAGCGACGATGGGAGATGCAGCCATTGAGAATATGGAAAAATTTCATGTAGATAAAGGATTTATCGGAGTACACAGTATCAATTTTGATGTGGGTCTGACATCCATCGCAACACCACAGATGCAGGTGAAGAGAGCGATATTCGAAGCATCCCAGCAGGTGTTTGTTCTTGCTGACAGCAGCAAATTCGGAGGCGGGTATGTGTCCGTGATCTGTCCGGTTAAGGATGTATACAAGATCATTACGGATTCGCAGATCAGCAAAGAGTATATCCGAAAAGCGGAGCATGAACAGATTCCACTTGTGATAGCCGGAAACCGGGAGCAATAATATGATATATGAGAGAATACAAAAGGGGCGCTTTTTAAAGCGCCCTAATCGATTTATAGCCAAAATAGAAATAAATGGAAAAGAAGAAACGGTCCATGTGAAGAACACAGGGAGGTGCGCGGAACTTCTGGTTCCGGGAGCAGAAGTGTTTGTCCAGAAGTCTGAAAGTGCAGGGCGTAAGACTGGCTGGGACCTGATCAGTGTCAGGAAGGCTGACCGGCTGATCAATATGGATTCCCAGGTGACAAACAAAGTGGTGCAGGAATGGATTGAAGCCGGGAGATGGTTCAAGGACGTGAAGATCGTCAGACCGGAAGTTACCTATAAGAATTCCAGGTTTGACCTGTATGTGGAATATGAAGAGAAAAAAGCGTTTATAGAAGTGAAAGGGGTTACGCTGGAAGAAGAAGGCGTGGTAAAGTTTCCGGATGCACCGAGCGAGCGGGCAGTGAAGCATTTAAAAGAGCTGGAAGAAGCGGTGCAGGAGGGGTACGAGGCTTATGTATTCTTTGTGGTCCAGATGAAAGGAGTACGTTATTTTACACCAAACAGACGGACTCACAAGGAATTTGCAGATATTCTTGCAGAAGCAGCGGAAACCGGGGTTCAGGTGATCGCAAAGGACTGTTTTGTAACGGAGGATTCCATTGCAATTGCGGACGAAGTTCCGGTAGTACTTACCAATTCACAGCTCTATGAAGCACCGGAGCTGCTTGTGGAATGGTACAGAGAGCGGAAACGGGATCTGCCATGGAGACATCATGTAAATGCCTATCGGGTATGGGTGTCTGAAATTATGCTACAGCAGACGAGAGTGGAAGCAGTAAAGCCATTTTTTGAGCGTTTCATGACAGAGCTTCCAACGGTAAAAGATCTAGCCGAGGCACCGGAGGATAAGCTTTTAAAGCTCTGGGAAGGGCTTGGATATTATAACCGGGTACGCAATATGCAAAAAGCAGCGCAGAAGATCGAGGAAGAATACGCAGGAAAATTTCCGGAAAATTATGAGGAGATCAAGGCGCTTCCAGGAATTGGAAATTATACGGCAGGGGCAATTTCTTCTTTTGCCTATGGAATTCCAAAGCCGGCAGTGGACGGAAATGTTCTCCGGGTGGTATCAAGACTGCTGGCGAGCGATGAAGATATTATGAAAGCGTCCGTCAGGACAAAGATAGAAAATGCGATTGAACCGGTGATCCCGGAAGATGCAGCATCGGATTTTAACCAGGGGCTGATCGAACTTGGTGCGATTGTCTGTGTGCCGAATGGGGAGGCAAAGTGTGAAATCTGTCCTCTTACGGGAATCTGTGAAGCGAAAAGGCTGGGAATCCAGAATGAACTGCCGGTGAAGAAAAAGGCAAAAGCGCGCAGGATTGAGGAGAGAACCGTTTTGATTTTTAAGGATGGTGATCATGTGGCAATCCGGAAACGACCGGATAAGGGACTGCTTGCAGGTATGTATGAGTTCCCGAATCTGGACGGAAAGCTTACGATGGACGAAGTAACCGCTTACAGTAAATCTATCGGGCTTGCACCGATCCGTGTGAAAAAGCTGCGGAATGCGAAGCATATTTTCAGCCATATTGAATGGCATATGACTGCGTATGAGGTGATCGTGGATGAACTGGAGAAGAACTGCAAAGAAGAGATGATCTTTGCACATCCGGAAGAAATACAAAAGGAATATTCCATGCCATCGGCGTTTAGCGCATGGAAGGTGAAATAAAAGAAGGACATTGCTTTTCGATTTTGCGAAATGCGATGTCCTTTCTTTGGATCAAACAAAATAATTATAAGTGTTTAAATCACCTGACGTGCAAGCCGTGGTGACTTTGCACCTTCCTGTGCATAAATTAGTGAGTACATGAAATATGCCATCACACATGCAGCAACTACATCCACTACGGAATGTTGCTTCAGGAACATGGTTGACAGAATGATCAGAATGCTTAAAACAAGAGATCCTTTCTGGATCAGTCTGGAGTGCTGAAGCTTCTCGCAATGGGAAATTGCGATGTAACAACAAATAGAGTTGTATACATGAAGACTTGGAAGCACATTCGTAGGTGTATCCGTCTGATAGATCCGTTTAACCAGCTCGATACAGAAGTTATCACGCATAAATACTTCCGGTCTCAAGTTCAATCCGTTCGGAAATACCGTGCAGATGATCAGAAAAATGGTCATACCGCTGAACATGATCGCGGAGGCTTTGTAAAATCCCTGTTTATCATTAAAGAACAAATATCCCAGTGTGACTGCAATATAAGCAAACCACAGCAGGTACGGAATGATGAAATATTCACAAAACGGGATGTAGTCATCGAATATCGAATGGATTACAAAATAATTGTCGGTCACATGGCGTTCCAGATAAGTAAACCATGGAAAATAAATAAAAGCATATAGTAATACCCATGCATGGCTGTATGTATGCATCAGTGTCTTTAATTTTTTAAAAATATGACTCATGATAAAAATCAGCTCCTTCGGGTGAAGATGTTTCTTCCTTGTTACTAGAGGTAGTATAACATTAAAAATTTTTCTCGACAACAGACTTCATAAAACATTCATATTTTTTTCTATTCTCTATTTTACGGAGAAACCTTCAAAGATATACATATCATATTTATTCCGTGCAGTTTTATAAGCTTTTTGATTGCGGAGTGTCCAGACTGCCATCGGAATACGGTACAGATAGTGGTTCAGCCAGACGGAAGGATTGCCGGTATCTGCAAGTTTATAAGAAATAAAGTCCGGACGACAAATCAGGTTGGTCAGCAGGAACTGTACACAAAAGCGCGCCAGAAAAGGATTTTCCGGATTCGTGCGAGTCAGGGCAGAAGAAAGCTGTCCACGAAGAACCTGAGGCGCATGCTTGTGAAACCATCGGATTCCAAGGGAGTTGAAAGACTGGACCATATAAGGTCCTTTATAATCCTTTAAAATATCCCATGCGGCAGGACAGAGCTTCATATTGCTGTCCGGAAGCTTCAGTTCAATCAGAAGAGGAACCCGCCCATTGACATAGCGAAGGACATCTGAAAAAAGTGGCATATGCTCCGAAGTTCCGGAAAGATGCAGGTGCTGTAGCGCATCAAACGTGGAACCCTCAACTGTCCCTTCGGCATTGCAGATCCGCTTTAAAGACTCGTCATGGAATACGACTACTTTTCCATCACGGGTGAGATGGATATCAAGTTCGATGGCAAGATTTTGTTTTACTGCCTCACGAAATGCCAGCATAGAATTCTCGGGAATCAGCCGGGAAGAATCATGTAGTCCGCGATGGGCATAATCCCGCTTGAGATAAGGGAGGATTTTGCTTCGGCGGGAAGTATTCGGCATGATCATATACAAATATAAGAAAAAACATACAACAACAGTTAAAAGAATCCAAAACAACAGCATAGAAAAGTCCCCTTCTTTTATGTAATAATTTTCAGTGTCTCAGGTTCGAGAGAGAACGAAACATCCTTCTGGAGATAAATCGGTTCGCCGTCAGAATGTACCGGAAGTGCTACTTTTGAGTGTACTTCTGCTTTTTTACAGCGGAAGATATGTACGCCTGGAAGTCGAGTATGCTTTCCGGAAAACACAGTCGGCAGAATTGCCAGAGCAATAATTTTGGGAACATTTGCAATCACAATAAAGTCCAGCAGATCATCATCCGGTTTGGCATCCGGGCAGAATTTGCATCCACCACCTTCATAAGGAAGATTAAATGCAGAGGCAAAGAAAACCCGTTTAAAATGAAGTCTTTTGGTATCGTCCAGAAGGATTTCCATCTCATCTGGCTGACAGCGGCGCAGACGGTAGAGTGAGCAGGCTGCATAGGCAAGTTTGCCCAGACCGAGCCGGTTAAAAAAGACTTTAACCCTGGAAATACAAAGTTGATGGCAGATAGCTGCATCGTATCCGATTCCGGAACTGACGGCAAAACGGTGAACCTTGTCATGATAGTGCAATACACCAAGATTGATCTTACGCGTCTGTTCAGAATGAAGTACCAGATCCAGAGCTTTCATGGTATCGGATGGAAGGGCAAGTCCCCGGCCAAAATCATTGCCAGAGCCGATCGGAATGTAACCGAGGGTAACCAGGCTTAAATTCTGCAGACCACAGATTACTTCATCCACACTTCCATCACCACCAAGTACAACGATCGTAACAGGATCCCCGGAGGCGGTAAGCTCGGCGGCAATTTCCGTTGCGTGATGCCGGTGATGTGTAAAATGGATCTGGTAATCTATATGTTCTGCTATCAGCTTTAATTTAATCTTTTCCCATAGTGCAAGTCCCTGACCCGAGCGGGCGTTAGGATTGGCTATAAAATGATACATAAAGTCATCCCTTCACTTCTGTAAATTTAGTTTCATTCTAGCATCGGAATGAGAGGATATTGTCAAAAAAACAATAAAAATGCAAAAATTTATTGAGGCAGAGTGTTAAAAGTGCTATTCTGGTACATGTGTTAAAAAATGAACATAAAATAAATGGAGGTAATACTGTGAAATTTATAAGACAATTCTTGATTATCATATTGATTTCTTTTGCAGGAGAGCTTTTGCATGCAATCCTTCCACTACCGGTTCCTGCAAGTATTTATGGCTTGCTGATTTTGCTGGCAGGTTTGCAGACAAAAGTAATTCCTTTGAAAGCAGTTGATGAGGCCGGTGGATTTCTGATTGAAATCATGCCGATGCTTTTTATCCCTGCAGGAGTAGGTCTGATGGTATCATGGGGAGACTTAAAACCGGTTCTTGTTCCGATCATGGTTACAATTGTAGTGACAACAGTGCTGGTTATGGGCGTGAGTGGAAGAACCGCTCAGTTTGTACTGAAGAAAGAGGAGAAGAAGGATGAGTAATATGCTGCATGGATCGACCTTTTTTTGTATGGCGATCAGTCTTTTTGGATATGAAGCAGGAATTTTTTTGCGTAAAAAGTTAAAAATTGGTATCTTCAATCCACTTCTTGTTTCGATTGTTTTTGTAATTATCGTGCTAAAAGTGACTGGAATTGATTATGATACTTATGATAAGGGAGCGAATGTACTGAGTTACCTTCTGACACCGTCTACAGTCTGTCTTGCAATTCCGCTTTATCAGCAGATGAATCTTCTTAAGAAGAATCTGAAAGCGATCATTGCAGGAATTACAACAGGTGTATTTGTCAGCCTTGCCGGTGTATGGGTATTTTCTATGTTATTCCACCTGAAGAAGCAGTTCTATGTAACGCTTCTTCCAAAATCAATTACCACAGCGATCGGTATGGGAATCTCAGAAGAGCTTGGTGGAATTGTGACGATTACAGTTGCTGCGATCGTAATTACCGGGATTATTGGAAATATGTTTGCAGAGGGAATCTGTAAGCTCTGCAAAATTGAGCATCCGATTGCAAAAGGACTGGCAATCGGAACAGCTTCCCATGCTATGGGAACGGCAAAGGCAATGGAAATCGGAGAGATTGAAGGAGCAATGAGCAGTCTTTCTATTGCAGTGGCCGGATTGATGACGGTTGTAGGTGCATCGATTTTCTATCACCTGTATTAGAGAGGAGTGTGCAAAATATGGAGAAAACAATTATCTGTATCGGACGGGAATATGGAAGCGGCGGACATGAAATCGGTGAATTGCTGGCAAAGCGTACCGGTTATGCGTTTTACGATAAAGAGAAGCTGTTTGAAATTGCAAAGATGCGCGGATACGAGAAAGAAATGCAGGAGTATCTGGATGAACAGCCGGTGGACAGCCTTCTTTATTCAATCGCAATGAATTTTGCAGAACCGAAGAAGAAGCCATATCCATTTAAGCTGATTGAAGAGCTTGCGGAAGAAGGACCATGTATTATTATGGGAAGGTGCGCAGGTTATCTGATGAGAAACCGAGAAGAAGCTTTTAGTGTATTTGTCCATGCAGACATGGAAACACGAATTGAACGCGTGAAAGAGCGTGATCATATTACAAGCAGAATGAAAGCGAAACGTAAGATCCAGGATGTGGATGAGAAAAGAAGCGCTTTTCGTAAGGATTATACCGGACAGGAATGGGGAATGTCGAAGAATTATGATCTTTCGGTCAGCACTACAGAGTTGTCCTATGAACAGGCAGTAGATCTGATTCTGTATTATAAGAAGATGACAGAAGAATCTGACAGAGCTTAGAAGGTATAAAAAGAATATACTAGTTTGTTGAATCCAGAAATGGGAAATGACATGGCAGGTCATTTCCCATTTCTGGATTTTAGAGATATAGAAGGGCTCAATTTCTATATCTTAGTTTATAGAATACGTGGCTTCTATAAATTATTTATATATTCGTTACAATCTTTTAGAGGGCAAAATTTGATTTATCTAGGCATCTCCCATGCGTTATGATCCGTGTGAAGCAACATATGTGACTTGTGAGAAAGCGGTTTCTCAAGGAAATCACGGTACAGACGGAGTACATCCGGGTTCTCATGTGAGAAGCGAAGTGGTGCATTCTTATCAAGGAAATAAAGATTTTCACCACGTGTCCGTGCAAGTTCTTCTCCGTCATGGATTGGTTGACCGCCACCGCCGACGCATCCGCCAGGGCAGGCCATGACTTCTACAAAATCATAATGTACTTCACCATGTTCGATTGCTTCGATCAGTTTACGTGTGTTTCCGAGTCCGCTGACAACAGCAGCACGAACAGTAGCATCTCCAAGCTGGATCTCAGCTTCTACAACACCTGGCTGTCCACCAGGATTGCGGACAATCTTGAATGCATCCGGATCAGGGTTACGTCCGGTTACAAGGTAGTGAGCAGAACGAAGTGCTGCTTCCATAACACCACCTGTTGTTCCGAAGATAACACCGGCACCGGTCCATTCTTTCATCAGAGGATCGCATTCACGATCAACCAAAGAAGCAGGATCAATATGTGCAGAACGGATCATGCGTGTCAATTCACGAGTTGTAAGTACAACGTCTGTCTCGTGTCCGGCATATTCACCATAGAACAGTTCCATGTTACTTTCGCCTTTTTTGGCAACACATGGCATGATAGATACAGTAAACATATTTTCCGGTTTCACACCGATGGATTCTGCAAAATAGCTCTTCATAACAGAACCGAACATCTGCTGTGGTGATTTGGCTGTTGAAAGCTGTGGCACCAGATGTGGGTACTGTGATTTAAGGAAGCGTACCCATCCAGGGCAGCAGGAGGTAAACATCGGACGAAGATTTAATTCGCCTTTTGTAAATCTCTGCAGGAATTCATTTCCTTCTTCCATAATAGTAAGGTCTGCTGTGAAGGAGGTATCGAATACATAGTCAATACCCATTTTCTTCAGAGCATCCATGATCTTGCCGACAGTTGCTTCTTCACGGGAAAGACCAAGAGCTTCACCCCATGCAGCACGTACAGCAGGAGCAACCTGTGCAACAACGACTTTCTTGTCATCAGCGATTGCATCCCATACTTTCTCTGTATCATCACGTTCGCGCAGAGCACCGACCGGGCAGTGAGTAATACACTGACCGCACAGAGAACAGGAAACCTCGGAGATCTTATGGTTGCCGGTTACATTAATGGTAGTACGGGAACCAGTACTTGTCACATCCCAGATATGTAAATCCTGGATCTTGTCACAGACCTGGATACAGCGCATACATTTGATGCATTTCTGTGAGTCTCTGATCAGCGGAAATTCTTTATCCCAAGGGAATTCTTCCAGACGCTGCTTAAATGGTATTTCGATGATGTTCAGGTCATTTGCAAGACTCTGCAGAGTACAGTTACCGCTTCTGACACAGGTAGCACATTTGCAGTCGTGCTGGGAAAGGATAAGCTGTACAGTCTGTCTTCTGGCTGTACGAACCTTTGGGCTATTTGTATGGATTACCATACCTTCTTTTACTACGTTGTTGCAGGAAGTTACCAGCCGTTCCATTCCCTCGAGTTCAACAACACAGACACGACAGGCTGCGATCTCGTTGATATCTTTCAGATAGCAGAGCTTTGGAATCGGGATATCCGCCATTTTGGCAGCATCCATGATAGTAGTACCTTCCGGGACAGATACGTTTATATTATCAATTGTAAGATTTACCATAATGTTTCACGACCTCCTTTGAAAATGCCGTAGCCGAAGTGGTCGCAACGCAGACATCTGCTGGCTTCCTGTTTCGCTTCTGCCTCGGACATGCAGTTTTCTACACCGTTAAAGTCACAGACACGTTCGCAGGCTTCACGCTCGGTCATGTTTACTCTTCCGCACGGCGGGCGGTCATCAAGACGCGCTTCAGGAATCTCAACGTCACAGCTGATAATGTGGTGATATCCCAGGTATTCGTCTATGTTAGCAGCTACTACTTTTGCAGCAGCAATAGCTTTGATTACGGATGCAGGACCGGAAGCACAGTCTCCGCCGGCAAATACACCCGGAATGTTATCGAATCCGCCGTATTTTTCGGTTAAGATCTTACCTCTCTGTACAGGAACACCGGCTTCTTCAAAGTGCTGGTATTCAATATCCTGTCCGATTGCAACGATCAGTGTCTGGCATGGAATAAATACGTCAGGAGCACCTGTCGGACGTACACTTGCACGACCGTCTTTGATCTTACTGATCATCTGTGGTGTAACGTAGATTCCTTTTACGTGACCGTTTTCATCTGTTTCGATGCGGGAAGGAGCCATCAGAGTCTGTACTTCGATTCCTTCTGCAACAGCACCTTCAATCTCTGCCGGAAGGGCAGTCATATCTGCCACGCGGCGGCGGTAAACGATGCTGACTTTTTTAGCCCCCAGACGTTTTGCGGTACGGACAGCATCCATAGATACGTTACCGCCACCGATAACGGCTACTTCCTGTCCGGTAAGATCCGGGTTCTGGTTCTTTCCTACATCACGAAGGAACTGAACAGCAGAAAGGACACCTTCTGAGTGTTCGCCTTCGATACCAAGTTTCTTATCGGTACTTGCACCGATTGTAATAAGAACTGCGTCGTATTCTTCACGCAGACTCTGGATTGTCATATCTTTTCCAATCCGTTTGCCAAATTCAACTTTGACACCGGTCTCAAGGATGGCATTGATATCATCGTTCAGACGGTCTTTCGGGATACCATAGCGGAGCATACCGCCAAGTTCCGGCAGCATCTCAAATACGGTTGTCTGGTGTCCCATCAGCTGCAGATAGTAAGCTGCACTTAATCCACCAGGGCCACCACCAACAACGGCAATGCGCTTTCCGGTAGATGGAGCACATGGCGGCGGGGGAACTTTTCCGGCATAATCAGCAGCCATTCTCTTAAGACCGCGGATATTGACTGCATCGTCTACGATGTTACGACGGCAGCTCACAAGGATGTTCGCAGATAAAACCACAGGTGGTCGGGAATGGATTGTCCTTACGGATCAGGCGGATCGCATCTGCGTAACGTCCTTCTCCGACAAGAGCGATATATCCCGGAATATCTACATGTGCCGGGCACAAAGATACACAAGGAACAGGCTGTGTGTACTGGCAGGTACATCTTCCCTGGCGCACATGTTCTTCATAGTCTTCCCGACATCCCATCAGACTCTTGTAAACCATGTGAGCTGCTTCATACCCGATCGCACAGTCAGCTCCTTCCATGATTGATACAGAGAGTTCTTCCATCAGGTCTAATGTTTCCATAGTTGCGTCTCCGTTCATAACGTCGGTCAGCAGGTTTTTCAGCTGCCACAGACCAACACGGCACGGCACACATTTTCCACAGGTATGTGTATGACACATCTCCAGGAAAGCACGAGTCATGTCAACAGGACATAGTCCCGGAGGACTGGATTCGATTCTTCGCTCCAGATCTTTGTAGAGCCCTTCGATAACCAGCTGGGCTTTGTCTGGTGCAGTGATTTCAAGTCTACTCATAGCTTTTTTCTCCTTTAACTTTTTTTGCTAATCTACAGGACAGATGAAGAAAATCATAGGGAAAACATCTGAATACTATAGATTAACTCTATGGACACACTTATAATGATATTGTATGCATTTTAGTACAATCTTGCAAGCAAAGTTAATAAATAGACAAATAAGTTAATTTTGTCACAAAATGATAAAAAATATCAGCAATATGTACAAAATGGCAGAACAACGATAAAGGGTGCAAAAAATAAAAAAATTATGTTACAATAACACCTGTAAAAGAGATGTCTGTTTTACAGGCACAATTAACAGAAAGGGCGGAAGAGGAAAAATGAAAGTAACAGATTTTGGTGCAACAGTTAAAGGTGACGAGACAAAATTATATACGCTCACAAATAAAAACGGAATGGAGATTGCAGTATCCGATTACGGTGCAACGCTGGTACAGGTGATCGTACCGGACAAAGAAGGCAAGCCGTGTGATGTTGTGCTTGGATATGATGAGGCAGCAGGATATGAAGAAGGAGATCTGTTCTTCGGTGCAATTGTCGGGAGAAGTGCAAACCGTATCGGAGGAGCATCCTTTGAACTGAACGGAGTGACCTATCAGCTTGAAAAGAATGATAATGGCAATAATCTCCACAGCGGAATGGATTTTTATAACCAGAGAATGTGGAAGGTAAAAGAAACCGCAGATGATCATATTACATTTGAACTGGACAGCCCGGATGGTGATCAGGGATATCCGGGAGCTGTACATATTGAGGTAACATATACTCTGACAGAAGACAATGCAGTGAAGATCGCTTACCATGCAGTTCCGGATGCAGATACTCTGATCAATATGACAAATCACAGCTATTTTAATATGGATGGACATGCATCAGGAGATGTACTGGTTCAGGAAGTATGGATTGATGCAGATGCATTTACCAGAGCCGATGCCGAGTCTATTCCGACAGGCGAGATCACACCGGTAGAAGGAACACCGATGGATTTCCGCACAAAGAAAGCAATTGGCAAAGAAATCGAGACAGATTATGAAGCACTGAATTTCGGGAAAGGATATGATCATAACTGGGTTCTGAACAATAAAGGAGAATTTGCGAAAGTGGCAGAGATGTCCTCGGAAGAGAGCGGAATCACTATGGAAGTTTATACAGACCTTCCGGGAATGCAGCTTTATACAGGCAACTTTATTGTTGATGCCAAAGGAAAAGGCGGGGCGCATTACCACAAACGCCAGGCAGCCTGCTTCGAGACACAGTTCTTCCCGGATGCAATCCATAAAGAGAATTTTGCCGGGCCGGTATGCAAGAAGGGCGAAACTTACGAAACAACAACGATGTACAAGTTTATATAACAACAGATAAGTCGAAAAGGTGCCATGGACATAAAAATCCATGACACCTTTTTTGAAAATATGTGCTGTAAAAAATCAGCGAAGGAATATGAAAAATTCATTTTACGCTGTGGTATATCTGTGAAATCAGAAAATGCCATCCAGATAATGCCCGATCGAACGGCGGATATTACCTTCAAAATCAGTCTCTCCGTTATGCAGACACCATTCAAATACATTTCCGATAACCAGCATACGGATATCAGTGCAGATTTCATCCAGGGAAATCTTTGGCGCAATGATGCCGGCATCAATCGCTTTGCGAAGATAATTCTCTACGGTAAGGATCGGGTACGGTCGCTCGGTACGGATCGTTGGGTTCAGTGCCTGGTTGCGCGGTGTGTAGTAGTTGGACATGAATTCTACTCCGAGTTCCCGGCAGTACTGTGCGTAATTCAGATAAACGTGGATGATACCGATCTTTGCCTCATCTGCATCTTCTGGCGTATCCAGAAGATCCGGATTGATGCTTGGCTGTTCTTCAATATAATAAGATAAAAGATCATCTTTGGTTTTAAAATGATGATAGAAGCTGCCGTTGGAGACACCTGCTTCATCACAGATATTTTTTATGGAAAGCTGATCGTATCCCTGCTTCTGCAGAATTGTCTTGGCTGCATGAAAGATACGTGCTTTGGTTTCTTTTGATTTTTTCTGTTGTCTGGACAGTGGCTCTTTTTCAATATCGCTTGACATTTGGTTAATCCTTTCTTAAAATTTTTCAGTCAGATTAGCTGTAGTATAGCATATTTAATAGAAAAAGACAAGAAAACCGAGCGAACTCTGTAATTTTAACGGGAATTGAAAAATAAGAGATGACATGGTATCATTAAATCCATAGCGAACAAAAAGAGAGGATTGGATATCAATGGATATTAACCAGAAAATAACAGAAGAACTGGGCGTAAAAAAGTGGCAGGTAGATGCGGCTGTAAAGCTGATCGATGAAGGAAATACCATTCCGTTTATTGCGCGTTACAGAAAAGAAGCACACGGTACACTGGATGATGAACAGCTTCGTAAATTATATGAACGACTGACCTATCTGCGGAACCTGGAAGAGAAAAAAGAACAGGTTCTTGCAAGTATTGAAGAACAGGGCAAGTTAACACCTGAGCTGAAAGCACAGATCGTGGCAGCAGAGACGCAGGTTCTGGTGGACGATCTTTATCGTCCGTACAGACCAAAACGCCGGACCCGTGCGACAATTGCAAAAGAAAAAGGTCTGGAGCCACTGGCGGTTCTGATCTCTCTTCAGAATAGTAAGGAGCCCCTGGAAAAAGAGGCAGAAAAATATGTTTCTGAAGAAAAGGGCGTGAAAAATGTGCAGGAAGCGATTGACGGTGCGAAAGATATTCTTGCAGAAAATATTTCAGATGAGGCAGATTACAGAAAGAGGATCCGCGATCTGACGTTCAAAAAGGGTACGCTGGTTTCTGCTGCAAAAGATGAAAAAGCAGAATCTGTATACGAGATGTATTATGATTTTACAGAAGCGGTCAGCAAAGTAGCCGGACACCGTGTGCTGGCACTCAACCGTGGAGAAAAAGAAAAATTCCTGAGTGTTAAGATTGAAGCACCGGAAGAGGAAATTCTCCGTTATCTGGAAAAGAAAGTGATCCGCAGGGATAATCCGTACACAACACCGGTTTTGAAAGAGGTTGTGGCCGACAGCTATCAGAGACTGATCGCACCGGCGATCGAGCGTGAACTGAGAAACGAACTGACGGAAAAAGCAGAAGATGGCGCAATCCTTGTGTTTGGAAAGAATCTGGAGCAGCTTCTGATGCAGCCGCCGATCGTCGGACAGGTTGTGCTTGGATGGGATCCTGCATTCCGTACCGGATGTAAGCTTGCAGTTGTAGATCCGACCGGTAAGGTGATCGGAACGACAGTGATCTACCCGACAGCGCCGACGACACCGAAGAAAATCCAGGCGTCCAAAGACCTGCTGAAGAAGATTATTGCAAAATATAACATTACACTGATCTCCGTAGGAAATGGTACTGCATCCAGAGAGTCTGAGCAGTTCATTGTAGAACTGTTAAAAGAGATCCCGCAGAAAGTGCAGTATGTAATCGTAAATGAAGCAGGAGCTTCCGTGTATTCTGCAAGTAAGCTCGCATCAGAAGAATTTCCGAAATTTGATGTGGGACAGAGAAGTGCGACGTCTATTGCAAGAAGACTGCAGGATCCGCTGGCAGAGCTTGTAAAGATTGATCCGAAATCCATTGGTGTCGGACAGTATCAGCATGATATGAACCAGAAGAAATTAAGCGAAGCCTTATCCGGAGTTGTCGAAGATTGTGTAAATAAAGTCGGAGTTGACCTGAATACAGCATCCGCACCGTTACTTTCTTATATTTCAGGTATTTCCGGTGCGATTGCTAAGAACATTGTGGCATACAGAGAAGAAAACGGAAGATTCACAGACAGAAAACAGCTTCTGAAGGTTGCAAAGCTTGGACCAAAGGCGTTCGAACAATGTGCCGGATTCATGAGAATACAGAACGGTACGAATCCGTTAGACGGAACCAGTGTACATCCGGAGTCTTATGAAGCTGCAGAAAAACTTCTGAAGAAACAGGGATTTTCACTGGAAGACATCAGCGGAGGAAAGCTTACCGGACTTTCTCTTACAATCAAAGACTATGCAAGACTTGCAAAAGAAGTGGACATCGGAGAGATCACCCT